>Ga0208410_1000011_pt1 | contig 113845 bp, 83 predicted proteins | sample ETN02SmetaG_3_FD_185787 | JGI IMG/M metagenome (GOLD analysis project Ga0208410, IMG submission 185787) | Marine microbial and viral communities from oxygen minimum zone, Eastern Pacific Ocean - ETNP2014F10-02SV257 (SPAdes) (version 2) | ecosystem: Environmental > Aquatic > Marine > Oceanic ... | reverse complement strand
GACGCGCGGTGGAGGCGAGAGAGCGCGCGTGAGAGGGGTTTCGAGGGCGCGTCGCGCGCGGTCGCCGGACGAGCGGTCGAGTCGAGGGGTGGACGACGACGATGAACGTTGCGGCGAGCGCGTTTGGGGGTTTAGGGCGCGTCGGCGCGGAGGCCGCGGGAAGACGGTCGACGACGGCGGTGCGAGCGTCGAACGACGCGAGGGGGGGAGCGGGGTTGAATGATCCGCGACGTGCGAGGGATTTGGTGCGCGCGAGGGTGATTTCGGATCCTCCGGAGGGTAAGGTGGGCGGCGCGCGAAGGAGGCGCGCGAGAGACGGCGCGAAGGAGGCGCGAGACGGCGCGGATGGACGGATGACGACGTTGGGGGGCGCGGTCGCGGAGGAGTCTCCCGTGACATCGGTGGTCAAGGACGACGCGACGAGCGAGATGTCGTGGACGCACTACAGGACGCATCCGACGCGCGGAGCCGCCGCGAGCGCGTACAAGCACGCCGTCTTCATGACCCCGGACGACGGTTTCATCATGGGGGCGCAGAAGACGCTGTATCACTTGCACCGATGCCCGTGTCCGACGTGTAACGTTTTTAGATGTCGCGTGCGCAAGGGCGTGGATCACGAAGGCAATCCGATCACCGTTCTGAAGATCAGCGAGGGCGAGTTCGAGACCCTTAAGGAGGTGGGCTCGTTCAAGGACATGACCAACGTGGAACAGTTGCGCAGGAAGAGAATAGGCAGCGCGAACGCCGGGAAGGTGCCGTGGAATAAGGGTGGGAAACATAGCAAGGAGACGATCGAAAAGATCCGCGCGACGACTTTGAAGCACATGCAAGATCCAAAGTACAGGGAGCGATTGAAGCAATCGTACAACGGATCAAACGCTCGACACTCGGCGTTCACGCGGGTGAAGATTAAGAGGGCATCAGTAGAGCGGGCGCGAGTCAAGAAGATAGAAAAATCGACGGATGAGTCGGTGCGCGTATGGGGGCCGAAGCGAGGTCGCAACGGCGCCGCATCGAGCGGCATGTTTGCGCGCAGAAATTCCGCGGTGATGACTGTGTATTTCGGCGTCAACGGCTCCGCCGACATAGCGCGACTTCGTAAGCGTCAAAAAGAAGAGGAAAAGGTGCGACAAAAGGAGCAGAGAGAGTTGAAGAAGAAGACAGTTTCCACGCTCGTCGCCAAACGTCGCGCGATGTCCAAGAAGAAACCGAAGAAGCCGCAAAAGCGATCCTCCGAGCACCGCAAGAAGATTTCACAAGCCATCGCGAACAAGTGGCGCGACCCAGAGTACGTGGCAAAGATGCGAAGTCCTCGCAAGTCACCGGTGACGAGACCGACACAGCGTCGACAAGCGAAACGATCGAGCATCGATCCGGCCAAGAAAAAGCTCCTGGACGACATCACCGCCATGTACAAGAAGGCTGACGCCGCGGTGAAGATTCTCAGAGAGCGCGTCGACAACGGCGTCGCGGTAGACCAAGCCGTTCTCGCGCAAGCGACGCAAACGCGAAAGCAAACGCGAGCGATGCTCGAAACCGTTCAGCGCAGCATAGATAAAGAGTCTGCCTCGTCGTCGTCATCGTCGTCGTCGTCGTCGTCGTCGTCGACCGCCGCCAGAGCGCGTCCGCGATGAACGCCGCCGCCGCCGCGGGTCCGACCCCGCCCCGACGACCATCGGCGGACACTCCACTCGGCGTAGACATTTAACACACACCACGACGTACCGCCGCGATGCTCGATCCACGCCCGCGCGCCACCCATCCGCCCGTCTCTCCTCCGCCCCTCTCGCGCGTCTCCGTCTCTCCCCCGCCCTCTCTCCATACATTCTCTCTCCAGAGTCCATCCAATACCAATCACCAGAGAGAGGGTCTCGATAGGCGAGGGTTCAGGCGACGCATTTCAAAACCATCCGCCACCACGGTCGACCCTGTCCGACCGACCGCCTGTCCGACCGACCGCCAATCCACCGATCACGACTCCCCACGCAGTCCCCCATCGTCCCTCCGCGCGTTGCCCTCGACGCGAGTCGTCGGATCGTCACATCGCGCGCGCGCGTCGCGACGCGCGTCGGTCGCGTCTCCCGCTCGCGCGTTCGACGTCCGCGCGCGCGTCGCGACGTCTTCTCCCTCGCGCGTCCACGAACGCGCGCTCGCGAGATCGAGACCGCGCGACGCGCGCACACGTCGTCGTCGTCTCATTCATTAGAATCTCCTCACGTTCGAGCGGTCAGACGGCGAGGGGATGAAGCGGTCGCGCGATGACGGCCCGGGGTCGAGCGCGGTGGTGAAGAGGTGCGCGCGCGAGACGCGACCGGTCGAACTCGAACGCGCGCGAGGGGGTCGTCGTCGGGCCCTTCTCGACGTCTCTCGTCGTCGCGAACGGGCGCTCGGATCGACGCGCGAGACAGACGCGAGGAGAAACGGACGGCGAGGAAATTGCACGCGCGATCGTCGGGTCGAGTCGGCGCCGAGTGTCCGACCGACCGACCGTGTGCCCGGATGGGACCGGGACGGGACCGGGACGACGGAACGGGACGGGGACGGATGGATCGATGGATCGATCGTGAGAGGTGGTGCGATGTGTGGAAAGAGATGTGTGGAACGTGGATGATTCGGGCGACGCGACGCGGTGCGATGGGCGCGAGACGGTGGGGTGATTCGATCGAATGCGCGACGATTGACGACGACGTTCGCTTTTCGTCTCGGGCGCGCAGACCCGGCGCCGCGGCGTCGCAAACCTCGGAACAGGCGAGAAAACAGGAGGCGTTGAGTTATCTCAAAGAGTTGAAGGAACGATTGAGCGATAAGAAGAATACGTACGCGGATTTCTTGGATATCATGAAGGATTTCAAGGCGCAGCGTTTGGACACGGAGGGGGTGATCAAGCGCGTCAAGCAAATCTTCGCGGGGCACAAGGATTTGATTTTGGGATTTAATCAGTTTTTACCGCGCGGACACGAGATTCGGAGCGAGGACCTCGATCAGGAGGAGGCGAGACAGCGCGCGCAGGGTGGTGGGAAACCGCAGGTGGAGTTTGATCACGCCATCTCGTACGTGAATAAGATCAAGTCGAGATTCGCGAACGACGAGCGCGTGTATAAACACTTTTTGGAAATTTTGAACATGTACAGGAAAAACTTGAAGACGATTTCGCAAGTGTACGATGAGGTGGCGCAGCTCTTCAAGTCGCACAACGATCTATTGGAGGAGTTTACGTACTTTTTACCGGATTCGACGCAACCGGCGGCTGGGAAGAAGGGTCGCGGACGCGGCGCGATGCGAGGACGAAAGGGCGCGCCCGTGGAGACGCCCGAGGAGGCGGAGGCGAGACGCGCGGCGGCGGCGCTCGCCAAGGAGCTCATGTTTTTCGAAAAGGTCAAGGCGCGTTTGCGCAACAGAGACGCGTACAACGAATTCATCAAAATTTTGAACATCTTCAACCTCGGCATCATCACCAAGATGGAGATGCAGACGCTCGCGTACGACATTTTGGGCAAGTTTCCCGAACTTCAATCCGGGTTTAGCGACTTTGTGGCGCGATGCGAGGCGCTCGATTTCGATCCCGCCATGGCGAAACGACCGGTGGAGAAGCTCACGCCAAAGGATTTACAGCTTATGAAGGTGGTGACTGAGCGCGAAAAGTTTGTCTCCAAGCCCATCTCAGAGCTCGAATTGTCCAACTGCGAGCGATGCGGACCGTCGTACAGACTGCTTCCAAAGAACTTTCCTCCGGCGCCTGCGTCGACGAGAACGGATTTGTGCAAGGCGGTGCTCAACGATAACTGGGTCGCTGTGACGTCCGGATCTGAGGATTATTCGTTCAAGGCGATGCGTAAGAATCAATACGAGGAGGCGTTGTTCCGATGCGAAGACGATCGATTTGAAATCGACATGATTCTCGAAACGACGAAGACGTGCATCGAAAAGTTGCAGAAGTACGAAGAGGAGCTCGGGTCGATGCCCGAAGAGGCAAGAGAGGAAGCGATCATGCCCGACGGTTACATGGGAGCGGTGTACGAGCGCGCTATCTTGCGAATCTATGGCGAGAGAGGTGATGAAATCTTGTACTTGGTGAAGACGGCGCCGAAGGCGACGATTCCGGTTGTTCTCAAGCGCTTGCTGCAGAAGCAAGAAGAATGGAGGCAACTCAAGACGGATATGATGCCAATTTGGACGGACGTCTACGAAAAGAACTACGCCAAGTCGCTAGACCACCAATCCTTCTACTTCAAGCAGATGGACAAGAAGTCGCTCTCCGCGAAGGGCATGACGCAAGAGATCAAGGAACTGAACGACAAGAAGAAGGTTTCAGACGAGGTCATCGGTAAGGGGATGCCTCCCGTCGACGAGTCGCCCGATCTCACCTTGGACTACTCCGACGCTCGCGTTCACGACGATGTCTACGCCGTCATCAAGTTTAGTACGAAGGAAATGCTCAGCGCAGAGCAGGGCGAGCGCGTCCTCACGCTTTATCGCAACTTCGTAGAATCTTTCTTCAACGTTCGACGTCAAAATGCGGACGACTTCAAGGATACGGCCGCGGAGGCTGCCGCGAATTTCGTTCGAGGAACAGAGCAAGAGGATGTGAAGAAGCTCAATGAGAATAAGAAATCTGATTCGGATGACGAAGACGAGGACGAAGATGACAAGATGAGAGTCTCTAGCGCACGCAAGGCTCCCAAGCCGGAACCTAAAGACGAAGAGGCGATGGAGGAAGCCGACGAAGATGAAGAAGAAGAGAAGGAGTTTGCGCACTGTAAACCGGTAACCGGCATCATCGATGAATCTGAAGTTTCAGCCGCGATGTCTCTCAAAAACATGAACAGAAGCGTCTTTTACGCAAACGACGCCATCTATCACATGTTTAGACTTCACTCGCATCTGTACGAGCGTTTAGCGACGGCAAGAGAGAGTGCGACGACGATTGCTAAAGCGCAAAAGCCGGCTCGAAAGCAAGCTGCCGTTCACTCGGAGTTCCTGAATTTGCTCTTCCATTTGCTGAACGGTACGACGACGGCTGGAAAGTTTGAGGACGACTGCCGAACGTTGCTCGGAGCGAAGTCGTATCTTCTTTTTACTTTGGACAAGTTGATTTACAAGGTGATCAAGCAAGTGCAGCTCGTCATTCAAGAAGAGCCGAGCGGTAAACTCTTACATTTGCACGATTACGAGCTCGCTCGCGACGCGGCGTTCAACGAAGGCATCTACCGCGCAAACGCATGCGTTCTTTTACAAGAAGAGCCATGTTACCGCCTGGCGTCTTCTGAAGACGGTAAGCAGATGCACGTTAGACTCGTCGAGGTGGGGCCCGAACGACCGGAACTCCCCAACGGTGCGATGGACGCGAGATTCGCGGCTCACTTACAGGGCTTCCTCACGACTGTCGCCGGTGACGACATCCCGGAATCAGTGGAACTGGATGATGATGAAGAGCGTACCGCTGTCTTCCTGACGCGATCAAAAGAACGAGCAGGTTTTACGGATATAAGTTCGGCGATGGAAAACACTACAGTAGCGAACGCTTTAGAGTGCAAGGTGAACTGCACGAGTAGCAAAATGTCTTACGTTTTAGACACCGAAGACGTGCTTCGCCGGACAAAGAAGAAGAGTAAACAGAACGCCAAAACATCGGCGAAGAAGAAGTCACTGCAGGAGAAGAACGAGAAAGCTCGTATCGCGAAATTCCACGCTTGGATAGAGGAGAAAGCGAAAGAGGGTGAGGATGCGATGGAGACTGACAAAGCGTAATCCACAAAGCTATGCGTTTGATGCCAGTCGCGGCACGCTTTCGTTGGATTTTCGAACATCAGTGGGAAGTCTTGCTCGGAGATCCGATAATAATCTCAATTCATTACATCTACAGTAGGTACTTTGCTAATGCCAGTTAACTCAATTGACAGCGCTTAATTTGTGTTCGTCCCAAAATCTCCTGAAGCTGGAGCGCGTTAATGTTTCGACTTCATCTTGCACCTTTTCCAACTTTTGTGTCAGAATCTCATTTCGCCAGCGCTCTGCCTTCAAGTGCGTCTGAGCTTCGCGCAGGCGCACAAGCTCAGACTCTAGTTGCCGGCACCGTCGCTCGCTGTGAGAAAGTTTCTTGTTTAATTCTTTACACTGGCTTTCCGAAGCTGCGAGCGGAGCGACTAAGGAGGCATTATGGTGACGGACTTCGCTGAGCTCTGTGCTGTACTTTGTTAAGCGATCCTTCATTTCTGTTGATGATTGTTGCAATCGCTCTATCTCGCGCGCTTGAGAATCCGTGCGAGCGTTGAAATATTCCTTGAGTTCAGCGCACGACTTTGTGTGCTCGTCTTTGAGTTTACTCATGTACGATTCATAACGAGAAACAGTTTCACCAATCTGCTCCTCCACGCGTGTTTTTAACTTTGCCATAGCCTCGAGAGTCTCAAGCTCGACCTTGCTGACGTGACTCTCGGCTTCGTGTCGGATCTCATCACGGATGACTTCGATGTCTGCTGTTTTTTCTAATTTTAGTTTACGCTCAGAGTCCACGTGAGAGCGCAAGGCATCCCGAACCTCTTGCTCTTTTCGTTCGAGCTCGCTATGCACGAGCTCTATTTGTATGCGACAGTCATCACGAATTTGCGAGCTCAGTTTTTCGGATTCCGTACGAAGCTTATTTTCTTCTTCCAGATGTTCGTGCTTGACTTGCTTGAGTTTTTGCGTTTGTAACTGAAGTTCCATCGAATGTCGTTCCTCCGCCGCTTCGAGATCCCGCTGAGCATCGCGCAACTTCTGCTCGACGACACGCAACTCATTCTTCGTTATTTCCCAAAACCCATCGATTTTATCGCGCTCGAGTTGCATGTAGTTTCTCCGCTCGTTCGCCTTGACCACCTCGTGCTCCACAGCGTCTATTTTTGCTACTAGATCTGAGCGGTTTTCTTGCACATTCGACTCTCCGGTTCCATCGGCGGTGGAACGGGACCTTGATTTCGTCTTTTTGACCGACGCGCCCGATCGTTTTGTAGTCGCCGTCTTTGTGTCCTGTTTTTCCTTCGGCATGCGTGAGGCGAGTTTTGAGGAGCGGGCGGCTGTCGGGGATTTTCGTTTACGAAAACTCTTGTATTACAGAAACTCAATCATTGCGTTGATAGAGTTGAGCACGATTACGATCGATAGCAACACGCACCAGCCATCGCTTTTACTTTTCTTGAACATCCAATAATTCAACTACGAGCTCAAACGTGGCGCCGGGAGGGATTTCGCCTTCGCCCACGTCTTCAAAACCAACATCCGAAGGGACGATTAAGGTACGGCGGCCACCGACCTTCATCCCTTTCAGCGCCTCGGGGACGTAAATGAGCGGCGGCGGCTTCGGGCCGCTGCCTCCAGTGAACAAGCCACCTCCACCTTCGACTTGTATTTCGCGCTTTGGGGTAGCGACGGCGGTGACCTCTCTGGTCAACTTGAAAGTTTCAATCGGCGCACCAGGGCCGTTACGCGAGCCGCCCTTCTTCACTTGCAACTCGAGTTCGGTGCCGACGTCGCCGATGAGGAGAGCTCCAATATCCTGGATAGGTTTGTTGACGAGGTCGTCGACGCCGTCGATCGCAACGATGACGTCGTTCGGCTGAATGCCGGCCCGATCCGCCGGGCCGTTGAACACGCACTTCACCACATACAACTCCTTCAAATCGGGATCGATTCGCACTTCGATACCGACGCCGATGACGTTCTTCCTCTTCGCCGCTTTGGTGAACTCATTCGGAAGCGTCCCGTACTTGAACTGAAACGGTTCGCTGATGGTACGATTTCCACCGAGCGTTCGTGCCTCGCGCGTGGACGACACCGTGAGACCTCTGAACTTGCACTCAAAGTGCGTAGTGGCGAGCGTGCCCGGCGCGATCCTTCTCCCCTTGCCCTCCACGACGTCCGCGTATTTCACCGGCCCGTGCGGCAACCCGCGAAACTCAAACGCCGCCGTCTCCGCGTACGCATCCTCGCTCAGCGGTCCGCGCTTCTTCAGCTCCTTCTTGAATCCAATCGCCCGCGCGTCGTCCGCTCGTGAGATCATTCCGAGCGCGAGCGCCGTCGCGAGCGCCTCTCGACGACGCACGCGCTTCATCTCATCATCGCTGACGTCGGCGTTCCCACGCGCCGTAGTGGCGCTCGCGGCGACGCGCGCGCGACGATTTTCGACGCGCGCGCGAACGATGCGCGCGCGTGGCGTCGCGTGGGCGGTTCGCGAGGCGAGAGACATCGCGCGCGGAGGTATGCGGGCCGTCGCGCGCAGGGGCGGCGCCGTGGACGCGAAGACGAGCGGCGAAGCGGCGAGCGAGCGTTTACAATACATCTCTCGGGTCTACGTCTAACGTTCGTTTGAGAAGAACGACGACGCTTAAAGCCACGAGCGTCGTGGACGCGGCGCCGAGCATGGCGAAGGTTTTGCTCGGACCGGCGGTGACGTCTTGCAAATTTTTACGTCCGTCGGCGGGCGGCGTCGAGAATTTTTTCCCAGACGTAAAGAGCGGAGACAGACCGGCGTATCCCATCGCGCATCCGGCGAGGAAGCCCCAAAGGTGTCCAGTGGAGTTCACGACGTGTAATCCGTCCTCGGTCGGGACGCCGGCCAGGTATTGAAACCCGACCGCGAAGACGGCGCAGTACAACAAACGCACGGTGAAGCCGCGATAGTTCCATTCGTTTTCGACGTTCAACGCCGAGTACAGCAACAATGCGCCGAACACGCCGAAGAGACCGTCGCTCGAGGTGACGTGTAACGTCGACGGTTCCATCGCTAAACTTCCGATCCCACCGGCGGCGGCGCTCAGTACGTACACCGTCAAGAAGGGTCTCGTCCCGAGCAACGCCTCCGCCTCGGCGGCGATCGTCAGAAACGCCGCGTTGACGAGCGCGGCGTGTACCAATCCGAAATCCACCAAGCTCGCCGTGAACGCGCGCATCCACTGCGATTCGTACACCACCGCGTTGTCGAATTGCGCCAATCGCATGAACACATCGCCGCCGTTCGACGCGCCGCTTCTCAGGAGCGCCAAGTCGACCGCGAACGCGCAGCAGTGAACAAAGGCTAAAAAATACGCCGCTCGCGGGGATTCCGTCGGCACGTTGTACACCTCCGACAGTGGACTCCAATACGGTTTCCACGACGCGTCCGTCACTCCCTCCGGCGTCGCGCGTCCTCTCTCCCCGCGCTCCGCGCCGCGCGTCCTCCGCGCGTCCCCGGCGTTCTCCGCCTCCTCCGCCTCCGTCGTCCTCTTCGGCGCCGTCGATTCCCCCCGTTCGAGCACGGACGCCAACGCATCGATCGATCTCGACGCCGACGGCGTCGCCTCGTCGTCGACATCGTCGTCCGCGCGCGCGCGCGGCACCGTCTCGGTCGTTCGCCTCGTCATCATGATCCTCGTCGTCGTCGTCGTCGGCCTCCCTCTCGCGCGCCGTCTCGCGCGTCGCGCGTCGCGCGACGTCGACGCTCTCTTCCGCGCGCGCGCGACGCTCGCCGACGAACGCGTCGTCGTCGTCGTCGTCGTCATCGGTGATGACCGCAGAGTGAGGCGTCGCGTCGTCATCGGTGATGACCGCGCCCGTCGACGGCCGCGGCGACGATGACGCCGCGCGCGCGCGCGATGCGAACGACGACGTCGTGACCGACGTCCCCGCCAAGCGCGCCAAGACGACGCCGACGAGCGCGCGAGGAGAACCGTCGCCGGGAACCGCCGCCCCCGCGCCGACCGAGACGCGTCCCGCGTCGACGTCGACGGACGCGCGCGCGTCGGCGCGAGAGGGCGTCGTCCCCGGCGCGGGGGGTGGTACCGCCGTCGCGCAGGGGGTGCCGGGAGGATGGGACCATCGGGCGTTCGCGTCGTGGTTGGACGCGCGCGGCGTGCGGCGCGTGAGCGAAAAGAAGCGACGCGCGTGGCGATACGGGTTCGTCGTCTTCGGCACGATGGAGGAGCGCATAAGGGGTACCGAGGCGATGGAGGCGTGCGAGTTTAACGGTCGAAGCGTGCGCGTGAGGCAGGCGACGGCCAAGGGGAAGTCGGCGAGGGATGGAGGATTGGTGAGCGCGGAGGGGACGAGCGCCGAGGCGCTCATCGAGGCGGCGAACGCCAACGCGAGGAGGGACATTCGAGACGTCATCACGCCGTTGTGGGGGGTCGCGTACGGTGAGCAGTTGGCGATGAAGCGAGAGACGGTGGCGGAGGCGCTGCGGTGCGTGACGAGAGGGTTGAGGAACGCGTGCGTGAAGGCGAAGAAGAGCGGTCGGCGCGCCGAGTGCGAGTGGTTGCGCGCGGCGTTGGCGAACGACAAGTTGTGTTGCGGGATGGAGGGGATCGTGCGTTCGCCGGTGTTGAATGGGTATAGAAATAAGAGTGAGTTCACGATCGGACCGAGCGCTGACGGTGAACCGACGTGTGGATTTAACGTCGGATCGTTCAGAGACGGACTCACCGCCGTGGCGCCGCCGGTGGGATGTAGAAACATTAGCGACACGGCCAAGCGCTTGGGAGACGCCGTGCAGAAGTACCTGCGCGCTCGAAGGGCTGAGGGGAAGGGTTTGCCGGTGTACGATAAGCGCGATGCGACGGGATTTTGGAGATTGTTCGTCTGTCGCGAGGGCGGCATGGCGCCGTCGAGCGAGCTCGGGTGGAGAGACTGGTTACGGCCGGGCGCGGGTCCTCCAAAAGCGCCGGAGGAGTCGGCGGAAGACGCACACGCCGAAAACGAGAAATCTGAAACGCCGTTCGAGTACCCGGACGAGGAGTTTTCGTTGCCCGCGCCGACGACGAAGGGTGAAAAGTCCGAAGTCTTGGTGATGTTGCAGGTGCGCAAAGCCGACTACACGGAGGAGCAAATCAAAGAGGAGTGCGACGGTGTGTGCGCCGCGATCGACGAAGCGGCGCGAACGGCGACGCCGCCAATCAATGTTCAAGTGCGCCTGGTTCAGTTTTACGACGGGAAATCGAACGTCGCCCCGGACGACGCGGAAATACGTAACATACAGACGAACGCTCTCAGCGAAAAGTCTGCGGATGTCATTCACGAACAGATGTGTGGACTCGAATTCTCGCTCTCGGCGACGGCGTTTTTTCAAGTCAACACTCCTGCCGCAGAGGCGTTGTACCGACTCGCGGGAGAGTGGGCCAGTCCGAATGGGAAAAGCCTGTTATTGGACGTGTGCTGCGGCACCGGAACGATCGGGCTGACGTTGGCACGAGACGCGAAGAAGGTTGTCGGCGTAGATATAGTCGAAGAGTCCATCAAAGATGCGTTTGTGAACGCCAAACTGAACGGCGTGGATAACACGGATTGGCAGGCGGGCAAGGCGGAACAGTTGATTCCAAAAATTTTGAACGACTACAAAAATCGCATCAAGCCGAGTCGTACCGTTGCGAAGAAATTCGTGCGACTCAACGATGAAGACTTCAGCGGAGACGAAGCCCCGGAGGCGGTCGCGCAACCTGAAGAACCCGAGGACAAGGAGTACGAGTTCGATGACGTTGTGGCCATCGTCGATCCTCCGCGCGGAGGACTGCATCGCAACGTCTTAACCGCGCTTCGGAGAGAAAATCGCCTAAAGCGTCTCGTGTACGTGTCGTGCAACGCGACCACGATGGCAAACAACGTGATCGATTTGTGTGTCCCGCAGGGTCTCGACGGGAACGGAGGAGGCGTCCCGTTCAAACCCGTCAAGGCGTTGGCGCTCGATTTATTCCCGCACACGAAACACGTCGAAGCGATTTTACTCCTCGAACGATAGACACCCTAGATTCACGAAGAGACTGTAACGCGTTCTTTGTATTTCAATCGATCATCCTACAATAGTACTACTCTATCTACGGCGCGTCGCGCACAAAACAACAATCCTACTTGCCGTCGTCTTTTCGGCGAAAAAATCTATCCACGACCACATCCGGTTCGTTCGGCCGCACCAACACGTTCCGCTCTCGAAGCGTCCCGTCATCCATCAATTTACGAATCTGTTCGGTTTTCCACCCGTCCCCTCGCTGAAACAACCGACACGTCACGACGAGCTCTTCGCCCTCTGCGCCGCGCGCGTCTCCGCTCAGCATGAACTTTTTCCTCCCGCCTCGCGTTGTCTTCTCCACCTCCCCTCCGTCGAATCGCACGCGCGTCTCGTTCGCCGAGCTCAGCGTCGTCTTATCGACGATGGTCACCCCTCGTCCGTCGTCATCGCACGCGATCGCGAGCTCCGTGCGCACGGCGTCGACGATGGGACACGCGAGTTTCGGGACACCGAGCGGCGCGATGAGCGCGCAGAGACCGTCACCGAGCGACTTATCCTCGCGCCACTCGCCCTCGATGGACGCGGGACACCGTTTCCCGTCGATGTATCGCGCGAACGAGCGCACCGCGGCGACGGCGTCCTCGAGCGCGCGCATCTCTGCCGACGCCTCTTCGACATCGACGGCCGCAGACACCGACGCGCGTCGTCGACGACGACGCCGAGCGTCGAGCGAGAGGCGGCGCGCGCGCGCGCGCGATGACGTGGCGTCGCGCGGTCGCCGCGGTCGCCGCGGCGGCGCGCGCGGCGCGAGGCGGCGCGCGCGAGGGCGAGCGCACGAGGGCGAGAGGTTTGTGGGGTTCGTCGCGCGCGTTCGCGACGACGCCGACGGCGGCGACGCGCGCGACGGCGGCGACGGCGACGTCGGCGCTCGGACGCGCGGGATTCGCGTCGTCGACATCGTTCGCCGGGCGCGGCGTCGCGGGGACGTCGAGCGGCGTCCCGGCGAGGAGAGGGTACGCCGGCGTCGCGGGCGAGGGCATGAAGGCGTATAAACCGACGTCGCCGGGTCAGCGAGGACGAATCACGACGTCGAGGAAGATGTTGTGGCCGGGAAGACCGCTCAAGGCGCTGACGGTGGGGTTGAAGAAGACGGGCGGGCGGAATAACGCGGGGAGGGTTACGGTGTGGCACAGGGGCGGCGGACATAAACGTCTGTACCGGATGATTGATTTTAAAAGAGACCTCACGGGGGTGATGGGGACCATTAGACGGTTGGAGTACGATCCGAATCGATCGACGCACATCGCGTTGGTGGATTTCGAGGATGGTCACAAGCCGAGATACGTGTTGGCGCCGCACGGCGCGCAACCGGGGGACACGCTCGAGAGCGGCGCCGAGAGCGACATCAAGGTTGGAAACGCGTTGCCTCTGAAGAATATTCCGTTGCAAACGACGATTCATAACATCGAACTGTATCCCGGGCGAGGTGGGCAGTTGTGTCGCTCGGCGGGGAGCGCGGCGACGCTCATTAAGAAGGGCGACGACGGGTACTGCGTCGTACGCCTGCCGAGCGGCGAGCAACGCCTCGTGTTGGAAAAGTGCATGGCCACCATCGGTATGTTGTCCAATCGCGGCCACCAAAACCGAAACATCGGTAAGGCTGGCGCGAACCGTTGGAGAGGCATCAGGCCGACCACACGCGGCGTGGCGATGAACCCGATCGATCACCCGCACGGCGGCGGCGAGGGCCGCACCTCGGGCGGTCGTCCGAGCGTCACTCCGTGGGGTAAACACACCAAGGGCGCGCGCACGCGGAACAATAAGCGCACCGATGCCTTCCGCGTCAGCAGACGTCCGCGCAACCGCAAACGGTACAAGGATAACAATTAACTCTCGAATTTTAGTTTGGTTGTAGCCGAGTTTCCCTTTTAGCCAACGCCGCGCCGCGCCTCACCGCACCTCGAGACGCGCGACGCGACCGTCGACGGCGCGCCCACGCCATGGCGTCGACCGCAGAGATGGACCCGTCGACGCCGGCGTCGACGCTCTCTCGCGCGCGCGACGGCGTGGACGACGACGCCGTGTCCACGGTGAGAAAGTCGTTAACGAAGAGTGGTGGCGTGTGCACGCCGTTCGACGCGCGACGCGCGACGACGGCGGCGGGGATATCGCTCCCGTTTGAGGAAATGACGTCCCTGATGCGGCGCGCGCGCGCGGACGACGACGTGAGTCCGCACACGCGCAGGGTGGACGTGTCCCGGTTCGTGGATGAGTTGAGGGAGGCGACGGCGATGACGAGAAAAGACGCGCGCGACGTCGTCGAACCAGCGTCGACGCCGTCTCCACTCGCGAAAGGCGTCGTTCGAGATCCTCTGGTGGAGTTGGCCAGGGAGCTGTTGCCCGAGTACGGTGCTGAGGACGCGACGAGGCGGTCGTCGAAAGCCGTGCAGTTGGGCCGCGAGCTCGAGCGGCGGAGCGACAGGTTGACGCGACTGGAGGAATCGCTCGCGCTGGCGAAGCGAGAGACGAACGATCTTGTCGCGGCGAAAGACAAGGCCCTCGAGTCGAAAATGGCGCGGGTTGCCGATTTACAGATTGAAATGGAAACGCTTCGCGTCTCGGTCGAAGAAGCGCGACGAGAGAACGTGAACACTAGACAACGCGCGTTCGACGCAGAAAACAGAGTGCGAGAGTTGGAATCGGAAATGGAGGCGAACGCAAAGCATTCGCGGGAGAGCGTGCTCGAGTGCATGATTAAGATTCATCAAGCCGAGGCGAGAATAGAATCTTTACAGGTTGAGAACGCCAGACTGAGCGACGAGTTGAATCACGCGCGAGCACTCGTGGAAAAGGCTGCGACGTCGGAGATTAATTTAGAAACGCGGTTGAGATCGTTGCGGAACGGGGATTTGCTCGCCGCTCTGCGCGAACGTGTCATCGAGTGTCAGAATGAACTGAGAAATGAGCGTTTGGCGAGCGACCTCGCGAAGAAGCGCCACAGCCGAGAACTGTTGAAAACGGATCGTTTCGTCATGCGATTGCGAGACAAGGCGCGCAAGCTCGGCATTTGCCTAGAGATGCTAGACATGCCTAGTTCAGAATCGGAAGATGAGTAGCAAGCGCATATTACAAGCTGTAGCATATTAGCATATTAGCTTTTTAGACGTCCAGAATCTTGAACGTGGAAACAATGTGTTCTAGCAATGCCGCCGCCTCCGGTCCTTTATCCTCGGGCATCTGAGACGTCAGAGCGATGATATCCTTTCTCCCGAGTTTGCGCGCGCTCCCCACCGGTCCCGGGCCGAGCGCGATCACGCCCCAAAAGTGCAACGGCAGCATGCTATCCGTCGCATACTCGAAGAAATAATATCGTCCGTCATCGCTCATCCTCGAGCTCAAGACGTTGCTCACCGCCTGGCCGCGGTTAGTTTTCCCCTCCCCCTCCAACGGCGCGTATTTTCTCGCCACGTCCTCGGCGTACGCGAGAGGGCTCGCGTACTCGGGCTCGTCCAACTCGTCCAGACGCAGCGACGTCGTCCTCCCGTACGGACGCACCTGCACCTTGAATCGCCGACCGCCGTACTCGCTCCGCGGATGAAACTCCACCTCCGCGATTCCATTCGGAAGATCCTTCACCCAATCCTCGGGCGCGAGCAGCGCGTACCCATTCTCCAGATCGACGTACGGCGCGAGCTCGACGTCGCCGAACGACTCGCCCCGCAGCTCCATCACCTCTCGCATCCCCGGCGTCGTCTCCTCCGCGCGCGCCTCGATCCCCGACCCGCCTCCAGACGACGTCATCACCGTCGCGAGCGATCCACCGAGCACGACGTCTCGCCTGCGCGCGCGCGACCGCGACCTCTCTCGCGAGTCGATATCCGCGCCATCATCTTCGGCGCGCGCGCGCGTTCCCGCGCGCCTCGCGCGCGCGTCACCGCGCGTCACCGCGCGCGTCACCGCGCGCGCCACCGCGCGCGCCATCGCGACTTCGTTCGCGGCGGCCATCCCGCGCGCGTCGCGCTCTCGCGTCGACGCGCGACGCGCGCATTCATTTCCCCGACCCGCCAGTGTCGAACGCGCGGCGACTCGGGGCGCGGCCGCGCGGGAATCCGTCGTCATGGTGCGCGCGACGGGACGACAGCGATGTCGAGCGCGTCCGCGACGCTCGCGCGACTGGCGACGCGCGCGTCGACGCGCGCGCGAGAGAATTTCAACCGCTCGAACGACGAGAGACTGACGGCGACGCCACCGACGACCGACGACCGCGCGCGCAGAGCAAGCACCATCCCGATCTCATCATGTGCAGAAAGATGCCGGGCATCGCCGTCGGGCGCCTGTGCGAGAAGTGTGCGTGCGAGAGAGCGCGCGAGAGCGCGCGAGACGCGAGACGCGAGACGCGAGACGCCGCTAGGGCGACGACGAGAGACGAAGACGACTGACGATGGACGACGCGACGCGAACGGAACGCAGGCGACGGTAAATGCGTGGTGTGTGATTCGCACGTGCGTCCGGCGACGCTCGTGCGCGTGTGCGACGAGTGTAATTACGGAACGAATCAGGGACGGTGCGTCATATGCGGCGGCGTCGGCGTGAGCGACGCGTATTACTGCAAAGGGTGCACGCTGATGGAGAAGGATAGGGATGGATGCCCGAAGATTATCAATCTCGGCGCGGCGCGAACGGATTTGTTCTATGAGAGGAAAAAGTACGGGTTTAAACCGCGCGATGGGTGACATGGGGCGCGCGGTGGCGTTCTTGTATTACTAATCATTCGTAGAGTTGTCTCACACCTACCTGCGCATGCGAACGCGTAAACTCGGACGAGTACCGTTTTCTTCGGCGTCACCGGTGTCGGTGCGAACGATCGTGGCGTATGATTTCATGCCGTCGAGCGAAAAGTCGCGCTCGTTCGTCGGAAGGTCGTCGAGTAAATCGTCCTCGAGCTCCTCGGCGCACTTGGCGAAAACGCTCTCTTCGCCGTGGAAAATTTGCGCGTTGGTTCGAATGAGCTCGATGTCCGACCTGAAACCGTCGATCTGTCGATAGTAACCGCTCTTGAGACGATGAAGGATGAGTTTGAGGCTCATGGGAAGTGGCACGACGGAGCAATAATTCGTCACCACTCCGTCGGCGCGCGAGAACTTTTCATTCGGACCGATGACGGAACAAAAAGCGTCGAACCGTGGATTTCTGATGACTTTTTGCACGCGATTCGAGAGCTCTTTGACGTGCCTGGAAGACAACGCCGGCGAGTTCGCGTCCACCCCGACGTAATTGGGCCGTCGCGGACCGCGCGACGTCGACGCCGCGGCGAGCGATTTCGCGTGTTCCTTGCGCATGGCGTCGTCACTGTACAGCTCCCAGAAACTGTGATCCATGAACTTGTCGTCGATGTTCTGTACGTTCAAATATTGGATGCAGAGCGCGTTCCAGGGCGATCCACTCCACTCACCCTCATGCTTCAGAACTCTGTCCACCATGCCGTACCACGGCGTCACGTCGCCCATGCCCGTGTCGTCCCAGAGCGCCGCGCATAAATCGCCGCGTCTCCACGCACTCTGCTCGGCCGTTTGATACCGCGAGAGCGGAACCAAAAAGTCGGGCGTGTCACTCTTCTCTAGGACGACGAGAAACTCTTTCCCGTAATCGCCGCACGCGGGATCGATGAGTTTCAATTCGAGCAGACATTGCGTCTCGTACGTCTCCTCGGCGATGACGTAGCGCAACGACGACACCGTGCACGGCTCTACGAATCTCATCGAGGTCAGCGTTTGCCACGGCGCTTCGTCCTGCCAGTCCTTACCCATCTCTTGCATTCGCTCGTAGTGCCCTTGCGCGACGTACACCAACGCGTCACCGAGTTGTGGAACGTACGTTCCGACGGTGACTTCCTCCACGCTCAACCACGAGTACGCTTCGAGCAAACGAATGTCGCGACGTGACTTAACGGTGAGCTTCGCACGCTTGACCGGTCTCTCCTCGGACACATCGCTGTCCGCGTTTTCGTCTGAAGCGATGCCCAACTCTTGGAGTTCTCGTCGTCGTCGACGAGTGATTCGCGTCGGTTGTTCGCCCTCTTCTTCGCTCGCGCTCTCGTAGTCGTCCACGCCGAGACGATCCGGTCGTCGGTGCGTTCGCTCGCTGCGCCGCGTCGCGCGATCCTCCGACGCATCCGAATACTCTGATTCGTCGGAATCGAATCGTCGCGAACGACGTCTTGATCGTAATCGACGATTGCGACTACGCGCCGCACGTTCGCGCCGTTCGTGTTCGCTATCGTAATCGTCGTCGGATTCGTCGCTGGGCTCGATGAAATCGTCGTCGTCGTCACCGGGTTCGTCCAGCGCGTCGTCGTCTGAGAGGTGGTACACGTTGTCTTGAACCAGCGGTGGTTCTTCGACGGCCGTCCACGGACCTTGTACGTCCGTTGGCGCGAGTTCGGCGAGCGTCGGCGCTTGAACGATGACGTCGGCCATGCCCGCATCAGCGGATGGCAGACACGCCGCAACTTGGCCCGATTGATACGCCGATTGATACGGATCGGGGTACGGGTCACCCATGGCGTCGCAGAGTAAATTACGAGGATACGCCTCGTGAAGAAGCGCACCGGACGCGATCGCGATCAGATGTCCGCCTTCGCTTCGCGCCAGAGAGTCCTCTCCGACGAATTCCGTTTGAAAGAATTGCTCATACTTGGCTCGAAGTAATCTCGTGCTCTCGCCCGTTCCGAAGACTGAGAATTGCCCAGACAAATCGGACACAATCATCGACGTGCCGTCTGGGTGCCAATTACCGTCGACGAGTTTCGTGTTGTAATGCGAACCGTCGAATACCCGAAGCGAAACTCCTTCGACGATATCCCAGACGACGGCTTTACCGTCGTAACTCGCGCTCATCACCAGACGCGGATCCAAAGGGTTCGGTTGAATAACGTACGTCGCCGCCGTGTGCTCTCGCATGGCGTGTTGTAACGTCCCCGAAGCCACGTCCCAGACTCGTATGCTCTGATCGCCCATCGACGCGATGACTCGAGCGTCGTCAGACGACCACACGGCGATGTGCATGTTCGGCACCTTCGGCGACCGTCGCGAGTATTGCTGCGACGTAATACACGCCATTCGCTGTTGCTCGCGTAGTGCCGCAGCGTCCTCCGGAGTGGTCAATGTCGTTTGAAGTACCCAGCTCGGGCGGTCGCTCGACCCGGGTGCCCATATTCTAGCTTGTCCATCCTTCGATGCGGACAGTAATAAATTGCCGCTGTGCGAAAAGTTCACGGACACGACGTCGTTCAGATGCGTTCCTGAGATGGAAATCCTTTTCACCGCCTTCTCCTGAGGCGACGCGTCGTCTGATTCGCGCAAAACGTCTAAATCGAGCTTCCACATGAAAACTTTACACGTGCTTGTGCCCACGGCGAACACATCGCCGGTGTGATTGAACGCGCCGCACACGATCTGACACGTATCTCTGTTGTTTGGCCGCCCGACTGTGCCTCCTTCCTCTCCGCTTTCATTTTCTTCATCGGCTGCGATGACATCCAACCGTGCGCCACGCGTTCGCATACCCGGCGACGTCGCGTCGTTCGTCATCGACGCCAACGGCATGACGTCGTGCTCCACGACTCGTCCTCCAGTCACGGTACCGGTGCCGTTCGCGTAATCTATCACCATCGGTTTCACGTCGTTTGAACTTCGCACGGCGCTCCAAAGACGAACCGTACCGTCTTCAGCGGTGCTCAGGAGAATATGAGGCACTGCGGGACAAAAGTGGAGCTCCGTGATTGAACTCGTGTGTCCGAGAAGCACCGCGATCGGCGCCCCCGTCTCGAGGTCCCACGTTCTGATGCTCGTATCCGTCGACGACGACGCGACGACGCGCTCTCTGGAATCGATCGCCACGTACGTAATCTCTCCGACGTGACCTCTACACGCCGACTGAAGCAACCCGTTATGCACGCACCAAATTTTCACCAACCGATCGTCTCCTCCCGTCACCAACCTCCGCCCGCTCTTACTGAGCACGGCGCAGTACGCCGCGTCTCTGTGCGCTCGAAGCGTGCGCAAACAATTCATGTTCTTCGCCACCGTCTTCGTCTCCGCCACCGCGCGCGCCCCCGTCCCGGACGTCTCCCGCGTCATCGCTCGCCGCAGCGCACCCACGGGATTCATTCGTCGCGCGCGCGCGACGCGTCCATCCTCATCATCGCGACGTTTCCCGAAATCTAATCTCCCGCGCGCGCTCGCCAACGCGTTCGACAGCGCTCGCTCCAACGCATCTTCGGGCAAACCGGCGAACGCGCCGCTGGCCAAATCCTCGAACGTCGCCTCGTGCGTCCCACCGAAGACGTCCACGCGCGACGGAAACGACCCATCCTCTCTCGCGAGCCGTTCAAACTCCCTCGCGAGTTCACCGAACGCGCCGCCGCGTCGACGAAGGTACCGCGCGACGACAAAGTTTTCCAATTCAGCACCGCCGCGCGCGTCACCGTCTCCCTCGCGCTCGCGCGGCGACCGTCCGCTCCCGCTCGCCTCGTCCGCGCTCCGTGACATCGCGCTCGACCTCTCGCCCCCGATTCTCCGCGCGCGCGCGCCGCGCGCGTCGCCCACTCGCGACGCGGTGTCAATCTCGCGCGCCCTCCCGCAGTCCCCGCCGCGCGCGATGTCCCCGCCGTCCGCGCCGACGGCGGTGCTCAAGAAGGAGGAGGAGGCGCTCATCACCCTCATGAAGGAGCGCGCGCTCGTGCGATGCAAAGACGCGCAGCGGGCGTACTACGAGTGCGTCAAGGGGAAAATGCTGAGCGTCGCGTGGACCTGTCGCGAGGTGGCGCGCGACATGAGCTCGTGTCTGGGCGAACACACGAGCGAGGCGACGCTCGAGGACATGAAAACGCGATGGGTGCGCGCGGGGAAACCGAGCATCGCGAACAGGGACGCCGTTCCGAGGTGTTTCGATTGATTGACGCGCTCGAGCGCGGAGGCGGGACGCGGCGACGCGCGGGAACGGAGGAGGATCAGCGCGCTCGACGTCGTCTCGGTGTACACTACGTAGTAATGAATCGCACGTACTCTCATTCATATCGTTTTCAACGCCGCGTTCGACCGAACGCCCTCGCTCATCGACCGTCTCGTCCCTCGCGTTCGCCGCGCCGTCGGCGCCGTCGGCGAGTGGATAGGTTCGACCGCTCGGTCCCGGTCGACACACTCGCGCGCGCGTCGACGCGTTGGACTCCCGCGCGCGAAGGGACGACGCGAGAGATGATGCAGACGTGCTCGAGCGCGCGCGCGCGCGCGAACGTCGCGCCGGTGCGTCGCGCGAGCGCGAAGATGACGACGCCCGTGGGGCGCGTGACGTCGATGCGCCGCCGTCGCGCGCGCGCGTTCGCGTCGGCGTCTGCGGAGCGCACTATGGAGGAACGGATGGACGGGCGAGCGACGTACGCGCCGGAGAGTTACACCGCCATGTGCGTGGACGCGTACGCGAGCTTGCGCGACGCGCTGAACGATGGGAAAAAGCTGATCGAGGTTGAGTTTCCAGCCATTCCGGGCGAAGACGCCGACTACAAGGCGGCGTCGGACGTGTACATCGACGCGAACATGCAGTACGCGCTCCTCCTGGCGCAAAAGTTGAACTCGGAGATGGGGAAGAACGTGGACGTGTTGGTACCGGACGGGATTGAGTATCGAAGAGCGAAGAAGATTTTTGAGAACGCGTTGGACTTGTCCGACTCTGGCGTTCGATTAAATGTGCTCGATGGTCGCAAGGGGAGCATGTTCGGTTCGGCGTTCGGTGATTTTATGGGTAACAAGGGTTTGCGTTCTCGACAAGCGGCCGAGGAGGATGACGACTTTGACTCGGCGGACATGTTCATCGCCGTCAACTTGAGTACCATCGAACTCGAGAGCTTGGAGACTTTCGCGAAGGAAAAGGCGAACGGCAGACCGCTCGTCGCGATGAACTTGCAGTTAGACACGCTTCGCGCTGATTTGGGTCTGTTCTCGTTCCCGGAGCGAGACTTGCACTACCGATTCTTGTCACGATTCACGCCTGCGTTCTACTTGCGAACGCGCGCGTACTCGCGCACCATCAACGTATCGCCGTTTGTCATCAACTACTCTGGCGCAATTTTCCGCGAGTACCCGGCACCGTGGCAAGTGATGATCAAGCAAAACAACGGAGTTTTGGCGTGCGTGGCGGAGAACGAAGATAGATTCACGCTCGCGGAGGCCAAGGAAGAAATGCTCATCGCCCTAGGCATCAACGATCCCGACGACAGCCCCATGAAGAAGCTACGCAGCGGTTACAAGACGTCTACTTGGTGGGAAGAAGACTGCCCCGACGAGCAAAGCGACGCGTGGAGAACTTAGACACACTCGCGCTGTTGTAAACTAAGATGACTTCCACACACGAGCGACGTGAGCGTCGGGCGTAAGTATGTATTAAAAACGCGTCGTCGCAAACATCAGTCTCTCTTCCCCGACCGCGTCGGCGTCATGTCCGACGACGACGCGCTCGAGCGCAGTAGATTCACCGTGTCCTCGCCGCCGCCGTGCGCTCCGGTGCTCGCCGGATTATTCCTGAATCCAATCGAATTCACTTCTCCCAACTCCATCATACCGCCGGACGACATCGTCCTCGGCATCCTCGGATCGCTCGCCCCGGGTCCACGAATCGTCGGCGCCGTCTTAAATAACGCGTTATACCCAGCCGTGCACACTCCGGCGAACACGACGAATCCGAACAGTCCCATCACCAACAGTAAAGCTATTCCCAACAATCCGCCCGCGGTGAGCGTCCCGGACGCGTCCCGAGACGTCCTCTCGCGCACGTCGTACTTCGCCTCCGCCACCTCCCCGAGCTTCCCATCGCTCACCATCGCCGCTTTCACCGTCCACGTGCCGACCCTACGCGCGCGTTTCTCGTCAGTCTTCGCTCGCGAACCGCGCTCGCCGCGCGCGTCCCGCCTCGGATAATCCAATCAATCAAACCGAACCGACGTCGCCGCGACTCCCCGCGCGCCATCGCCTCGTCTCCTCGCGCGCGCCATCTCCGGTCGCATCGACGTCACACGCACGGTAACACAATCTCGCTCTCGTACGCCTTGGTGTCTCCGCCCGCGCGCGTCGACGGTTTCGCGCCGTTGAGCGTGTACACTATCGCGGGCGTTTCCGAGGATGCGTCGTGCGAAAGCGCCTCCACGCGCACGCGCAGCGTTCTCTCGCGCGTCGTCCCGCTCGGTGGGTCGAAGACCACCTCCGCGCCGCGCGCGAGCGTCGCCAGCGCGCACGCGCACGCGAGCGCGAGCGCGACGCGTCGTCGAAGCGCCATGGTGTGAGGAGCTCGTCTTCTCCTCGAGCACGAGTCGCGCCTCAGTCGTCGTCGTCGGCACCATGCGCGGCGCGCGCGCGCGCGAACGCGTGGAATCCCGCGCGTACGTCGGTGACGTCGCGTGCGTGGAGGCGTTCGGACGCTCGACGCTCGTCGCGGGCGTCGGGACGTCGGTGCATTACTTTTCGCTCGATGCCGGGACGAACGCGCTGACGAGGCTCGGATCGATCGCCGCGTTCGACGCCGACGGCGCGCGCGTGCACGGCGCGCGAGACGTCGATGGTGGACGCACGTGCGCGGTGTGGGGGGAGCGTCGGGTGCGGGTGATGCGTCGAGAGGATGATGGGAACGGGAACGCGGGCGGCGGCTGGCGACTGCGCGCGGAGACGCCGTTGGCGCCGTTCGCGGCGTGGGTGCACGACGTGCGAGGCGTGGACGGTGCGAGGGGTGGAATCATGGCGCTCGCGATCGGTTTCAGCGATAACTCGGTGGAACGATGGAATCGCGTGGACGGTGGGGAGTGTTGGACGCGAACGGCGCGCGTGGAGTGCGAGACGCGATGTTTGCTGTACACGTTGGCGTTGAGCGCGAGCGAGACGTGGGACAATCTCACGGTGGCAGCGGGGACGATATTCAACGATATTCAACTCTGGCGCGTGTCCGAGGGTGGCGTGCGGGCCAGTTGCGTCGGACACGAGGGTTCGTTGATGCGCGTGCGTTTCGGAGACGACGGCGACGGCGAGTCGGTGTACTCGGCGTCGGACGACAGAACGGCGCGAGTGTGGACGATCCCGAGCGGTGTACTCGATGCGACGACGATGGAGACGTCTGCAGTGCCGATTCGTCCGAGCGCGGTGTTGGCGGGACACGTCGCGCGCGTGTGGGATTGTGTGAGAGTGAACGGAGAGCGGCCCGTGTATGCGAGCGCGGGTGAGGATTGTTCGGTGCGCGTGTGGGACGCGAACGCGGCGCAGGGCGCGGAGACGCTCGCTGAGGGCGTCGCGAGACGCGCAGCGTGTGAACTAGCGGCGCTTCGAGGTCATCGAGGGCGCGGTATCTGGCGAGTGTGTAAATTAACATCCGCGAACGGCGAGACTTTGCTCGCGAGCGGCGGCGCCGACGGAAGCGTAAAGGTGTGGAACATGAGCGATTGGACGAGCTCCAGCGCGGGGGCTGCAGACAGCACGGCGCTACACGAGAGCGTCACCGAGTGTCCCGACTCAAAGATGCTCGTGGACGATGATGAGAACGACGGCGAGGCACAGATGGCCGAAGACGAAGACATCGAGACGGAGACAAAGTCGAAAAAGCGCAAAAAGAAGAGCAAACGCCGCAAAAGTTTCTTCGGTCCGAACGACGAGTACGTGCGCGTCGTGCGCATCGCGCGATACGGTGTGATGTACGTGGCGACGAATCTCGGTAAATTTTATCGCGTCACGATGGCACCGCGAGGAGGAACGTGGCGTTGGGAGTGCGCGTGCGAGAGTCCGTCGCCGTTGATGTCGATGAGCGTAGTAGAAGAAACGGGCGCGCACGACATCGTGTTGCTGTCTGATTTAGAGGGTGTGATCAGAGTCGCATACGTATCGTGCGAGACGGGCGTGTGCGAGAGAGTGGTCTCGTTTCAAGCGTCCGAGCCGAGAGTGTTGATGGATGTGTTTTCCACCGCTGGTCGCGTGTACGCCTCCATCGTCGGCGGCGTCGTAAAGTGCTGGAATCTGGACGACCTCGAGCGGTGCGTCTTCACGCTGACGAATCCGTACAAGCATCGCGTGTTATCCATCGACCACTCAGACGAGTCTAATATCGTCTTGGTCGGCGATCAAAAGGGTAATTTGATCGTGTTCGATGCCTCCGAAGACGCCGGCGACGAATTATCCGTTATCGCCAAAAAATGGGCGGCGCACGAAAAGGCGTCCATCAACGATTGTAGAATTCTCCCCGGACCGACGTTCGTGTCCGGAGGACGAGACTCGAACGCGTGCACGTGGAGTCTGACGGACGACGGCGAACTCGTGCTCGTGTCGAAATGGACCGCACCGTCCAAGGCGGGCGCCGTGTTTCTGGCGCTCGACGCCGCCGGCGAGCTCTCGCACACCGCCGGGTTTCGCGAGTTGGATTTCGTGGCGTATTCGGTGAACGATCAGCGACAGACGATGCGCATTCCCTGCAGCGCGCAAAATGTACCGCACGACGTGCTCATGGGCGACGGCGATCGTGTCATGTTCGTGCATCGATACAAGACATCGCTTCGCGTCTCGATGCGGTGGTCCAAGCGTTCGTCAAACGCGGAAGCCGTCAATCTTTGGTCTCACGGGTGCGTTTTTCCATCGCGCGCTTTTTCTCTTTTCTATGCACAGCGTGATCCGATGATTTTCCAAATATATGTAGTAATGTGAGGCGGCGCACCACGTGCGTTTCCGCGCTCGCGACGACGCTCGACGTGCAAATATTGCCCCCAGTTCGCTGGACGACGGCGGTATGGCCCGAGCGCGCCGAGCGGTAAACGTGAACAGTGAAGGCAATTATGAGGATCATCGCGCGTGTTCACTTTTTCTGTGCGTTATTTTGTGTGTTGTTCTTCGACTGACCATCGACCCACGCGCGCAGGCGAGAGATTCACACCGTTCGCATCGTTCCTCCGCCGCCCGGGGCGAAGACGAACGGACTCTTCGGCGTCGTCTCCGGCGCGGAGGACGGCACGGTCATGCGTCTCCTCTACGACGCCTCGCGAGCGGAAGGATTGAGATTGTACGCCCCGGGCGATGTGTGTAAACATCCCGGTGGGCGAACCGTCAAGGCAATGAGCGTCTTCAGGGAGAGCGAGCGTTCGTACGTGCTCTGCGCCGGCGGCGCCAAGGAGGTCTTGTTGGCGTTTCGTCTCGCGTGGGTGCGAGACGACACCGGCGCGTGGGACATCAAATCCACCGCGCTCGTCATTCCGAAGCCCGTCGACGAGGCAGGCGCGCGAAGTTGGACGAAGGGATGCGGATACGTCGAGCCTAGGGCGGAGAGCGCGCAGCGCATCATGGACGTCGCCGCGTACGCGAGGCCGAACGGAGAGATGCGCGTGTTGTATTCAACGAGTCGTGGGAGCGTGTGCGCGGTTGCCATGCGTGAGGATAAGCGAGGATGGCGCACGGTATCTTCTCTCGCTTATCACACGTGTCCTACGCTCGCCGTGGACGTCTTGGAGACGTCGTCCGGCGCGTGGGCGTGCAGCGGAAGCACTGACGGCGCCGTCGTCGTCTGGCGTCTCGACGATTCGGCATCCATTTCCCCGACCTGCGTCATCGAACGCGCGCATCAGTCCGGCGTCAACGCGCTGTGCATATCGCGATCGATCACTGAGGGTTCGTTTCTCATCGTCAGCGGCGGCGACGATCAGAGTTTGCGATGCCAAGAAATGCTCGTCGACGGAGACCGCGCGTCGCCCAGCCGCGTCGCCGAATTCGGTTTCGCGCATAGCTCCGCCGTGCGAAGCGTCTGGTCCGACGGCGCTCGAATCATCACTACAAGCGTGGACCAACGCGTGAAATTCTGGGACATCGTCGCGAACGACGACGAGTTCGCGCTCGTCCAACGCGCGGGCGTCGTCACGCAAGCCCCGGAGCCGGAAGCCATCGACATTCTCGAATCGACGGATGACGCGGACGCCCTGACCTTCGCCGTCGCCGGGCGCGGCTTTGAAATTTTCACCGCGCGTCATTGACCGCGTTCCTCGCGCGAACGACGACACGACTAGCCGACTAGCCGACTAGCTAGAGATGAAAGACTAGGAGAGAGGAGTGTATTACAACCGTATTCGTCCCTCGCTCTACTTACCCGACGTGTACGCCGAGATCTTCGCGATCGCGTGCAACATGGTGACGAAACCGATGAAACACACGGACATGCCCAGAACCACCACCGGCGTGATCTTCAATCCCGGCGTCTCGTCCGTGTAAAATCGCAACATGCTTCCCTGCGGAGGTCGTCTCGCGTTCCCCTCCGCGTTGGCCGCCGCGACGCGTCGACGCACCGAACCTACGCGCGACACGACGACCGCACCGACGCGGCGCATCGACACCGTCAGTCACGAGTCACCGTTTCTCACCCACTCGCGCGATCGCGCTCGTCCGCGTCCGCGTCGTTCTCTCCGCGCGTTCATCGTTCCCACTCGCGCGCTCGATCGAGATTACGATTCGTTTCGTTTCGACGCGCGCGCGTCGTCGCGCGCGCTCTCTCGCGCGCGATCGACCCCATCGCGCGTCGGACGCGCGGTCGCGCGACCGCACGCGACGAGACGCACCCGACATGTTCGCCCTCGCGCGGTGAAGTGCGGGACGATGGATGGATGGATTGGTCCTCAGATCCACCCTCATCGACGACGATGAAAACGTCGCGTCGACGCGTCGTCGCGCGTCTTCTGGCGTGTGTCGTCGCGGCGATCGCGATCGAGAGTGTGGAATCGTTCAAGATTAAGATTCGAAGGGGTGAATCGGAGTGTATATACGCGGTGCGCGCGCGCGATGAGACGCGATGAAGAGGACGATGAAGAGGACGATGACGACGCGATGACGACGCGATGACGCTCGATGACGACGAACGCGATGACTGACGGGATGGATACGTTTACAGACGTTCGAGAGCGACGACGCGGAGGTGTGCGCGAACGATCGAGTGGTGGTGCACGGACGGTTCGTGGGGGAGACGCACGCCGGGACGCTCTCGGGACGCGTGGCGTCGACGAACGGAACGACGATGCAGGAGTTTCAGTTCATGAAACGAGGAAAAGAGGACGAGCGAGAGGTAGAGTTGGCGACGAGAGGGTGTGGGGTGTACAGCGCGTGTTTCACGCAGGAGGGGAGAGAGGGGGAGAATATTCTTTCGGCGTCGGTGACGGTTGATTATTTTCAGGCGCTGCACGAGCCCGACGCGTCCGAGCCGACGAAACACTCCGGCAAGGCGAAGAGACGGGATGCGATGCAGAAATCCGAGGAAGCCATGCGCGCGGACGCCGTGTCCGACGTGAGCGCCAAGGTGAGCGGTCTGAATAATTGGGTACAACAGATGCGAGAGGAACTCAATTATCTCACCGCGCGCACCGCGCGCCATAAACAAACCGTCGAGTCCAACGCTCGACGCACAGTTCGCACCACCTTCATCGAGGTATGCGTCCTCATCGCCGTCACGTGCGTACAAATCGTCACCGTCAAGCGTTTCTTCGACGTTCAAACCCGTTCTCACGACCAACACCGCGCCCGCGCCCGCGCCTTCTCCGCCGACGTCTTCGGCCGCGCCGCTTTTCGCGTCAACCGCGTCGCCGGTCCCATGGCCGGCGCCGCCGTCGACGCCGCCCAACGCGGCGTCTCCGGGCTCATGAAATCCCTCGGTCGCGCCCCCCGCGCCTCCGATTTCCACCTGGGCTAGCCACGCGCCCGAGCGCGAGAGGACGAACCGCCCGCGCGTCCCTCGTCGCCGTCTCGCCGTCCCTTTTTCAAACCCACACCCACACCCGAGGTGCCGACCGTCCCGCACACGCGCGCGCGCTCCGATCGTCGGTGCGCACCGTCCGCGCGCTTCCGCAGCGACGAGTGTCTTCACGACCTGCGCGCGCGTCTCCCGAATCGCCCTCTCGCGCGCGTGTCGCGTCGTCCTCGGCGTGGATCTGCCGTCGTCGTCGGCGCGCCGATCGTCCTCGAGCGCGAGCGCGTCATCGTTTCTCGACGTCATGACGGCGTCGACGCCCGAGAGCGGGGTGAAAGGGGACCACGCGTACGAATACGATGTCGTCGTCGTCGGTGGTGGGTCCGGAGGGTTGGCGGCGGCGAAGGAGGCGGCGAAACAGGGGGCGAAGACGGCGTGTTTGGATTTCGTCAAACCGTCGCCGGCGGGGACGACGTGGGGACTCGGCGGAACGTGCGTGAACGTCGGGTGCATTCCGAAAAAACTCATGCACCAAGCGGGGATACTGGGTGAACAGTTTAGCGACGCGCGAGAGTACGGGTGGAAGCTCGCGACGGAGGGACACGATTGGAGTAAGATGGTGGAGGCTGTTCAAAATCACATCGGTTCTTTGAATTTCGGATATCGCACGGCGCTGCGACAAAAGGGCGTGACGTATATCAACGCGTACGGGAGGTTTAAGGATGCGCACACGATCATCGCGACGAAGAAGAACGGTCAAGAGCAAGAGATCACGGCGGATAAGATTGTCGTCGCCGTCGGCGGACGACCGGCGTACCCCGACGCGCCGGGCGCCAAGGAGTGCTGCATCTCGAGCGATGACATCTTCTCTCTGTCGGAGGCGCCGGGTAAGACGCTGTGCGTCGGTGCGTCGTACATCTCTCTCGAGACCGCCGGTTTCTTGACGGCGCTCGGATTCGAGACGTCGGTCGCTATTCGTTCCATTCCACTTCGCGGGTTCGACCAGGAAATCGCGGAGATGATCGTCAAGTACATGGGTGAACACGGCACTCGATTCTTGCGTGACTCGCAACCGACGGCTTTCGAAAAGCAAGAGGACGGTAAGATCAAGGTGACGTTCGAAAATACCATGTTTGGCAACACTTTCGAAGAAACCTTTGACACCGTCGTGTGCGCCGTCGGCAGAGACGCCGCCACCGAAGGGTTGGACCTGAAGGCGGCTGGCGTCGAATTCAACGCTAAGAACGGTAAGATCCCGTGTGTCGATGAGCAATCCAACGTGGAACACATCTACGCGATCGGTGACGTGTTGGACACTCGCCAAGAGCTCACGCCGGTGGCCATCAAGGCTGGTATTCGTTTGATGCGACGCGTATTTTCCGATACGCCGTACAAGGAAAAAATGAACTACGACCTCGTTCCGACGACGGTGTTCACTCCGCTTGAGTACGGTACGATCGGTATGAGCGAAGAACTCGCGGTGGAGACGTACGGCGCCGACAACGTCGAGTGCTACATTTCTTACTTCAAGCCGTTGGAGTGGTCTGTCAACCACGAAGAGAACAACGGCGTCGCGGTTCGAGGCGACAACAAATGCTTCGTTAAGCTCATCACGAACTTGGCCGATGACGAAAGGGTCGTTGGTTTCCACTACCTCGGTCCGAACGCTGGTGAGGTGACCCAAGGATACGCCGTCGCGATGAAAATGGGCGCCAAGAAGAGCGATTTCGATGAAACCGTCGGTATCCACCCGACGGTCTCTGAAGAATTCACGACTCTTGAGATCACCAAGCGCAGTGGCGTTGACGCCACGAAAACGGGCTGCTGAGGATAAGCTAGCCACCGAATCCGCGTAGTGAACATGTAGAGTGACGCTGAACACTTTCAAGTCATTCTAGTTTACTACGTTCGGTGGCGAGCTTTCGCCTCAAACGCGAGAGCCCTTTTCGGGCATACCATTCGTTGATGGAACGAGAAAACGTGACGATGATCATCACAAAGCACGCACGTTGTGCCGATGTCATCTGATTAAACTCGTTCACACTCGACGCGCGAAGACGCCTGACGTTTGGCGCGCGAGGACTTTGCATGATGTGTCACGAAGAGCTTACAACTTGTAATAGATTACAACACTTAATCAACTCACTCCGTTGACGTTTAAATTGGTCACATCACCATGCGCATCAACCGCGTCTTCCAGCTCGCGTGCGGAAGATAAAACACGGGCGGGTCCGTCACGGTGCCGAACCCGAGGAAATCGAGACCCCGCGTCTTTTGCAAGACGGGCTTGGTGCGTTGAAAACACTCTACAGAATACCGTCCGTGATAGCTTCCGATGCCACTGTTCCCAACGCCGCCGAACGGTAACCCGTCGTGCGCACAGTGCCACATGGTACCGTTCACGGTGACGCCACCCGAGTGCGTATTGTCTATGATGAAACGTGTCTTCGCCGGTGTGCGAGAGAACACATACATGCTCAATGGTTTGGGTCTTGAGCGACAAATATCCACCGCCTCGCCGATGGTGTGATACGGAAGTATGCAGAGTATGGGCGCGAAAAGTTCGCCGCGCAAGAAGGGCGACCTATTGTTCGCACATTTGATGATGGTCGGTTCCACCATGCGAGTCTTGATGTCGTATTCGCCACCACACACGACCTCATCCCCGTTCGCACCTTTCTTTGCATTTTCTAATAATTTTGCGATATTCTCCATTCGAGCTTCGGGGTTGGGTCCGCCCATGCGGCTCATCGAGCCGTCCTTGCTGGCGTCGGGAACGAAACTCTCGATCCACTTGGCGCAAAGCTTTGCGAAGGCATCGACGCGAGACGCATGACACAGAACGTACTCTGGCGCAATGCACTGTTGTCCACAATTGATGACACGTCCCCACACGCATTGCTTCGCCGCTAAACTGCAGTCGGCGCAATCCGTCACGACGACTGGGTTCTGCCCGCCGAGTTCGAGCACGGTCGGAGTCAGATTCTCTGCCGCGGCGCGCGCGACGATTTTTCCAACCTTGCTCGATCCCGTGAAGAATATGACGTCGAACGTTTCAGCTAGCACCGTCTGCATCACGTCCACGCCGTTCCCCGGCACCTCTGCACCGACCACTTGCACGATGCGAGGATCGCAATATTCTCGCACCAACTCGGTCAGCAAAACCGCCGACGCTCGACTCTCGTTCGACGGTTTCAAAACCACCGTGTTCCCCGCCGCGATCGCCCCCGCCAACGGCACCAGACTCAGCATGAAGGGAAAATTCCAGCTCGAGCACACCAACGCGCACCCGAACGGTTGCTTCTCAGTCCACTGACTCGACGGCCACGTGATCAAACGCTGCGACCAGACGCGTTTCCTCCCCGTCCACGCGTTCAGATTCCTCAACATGGCCTGTATCTCCCCTCTCGGAAGCGCTAGGTCGTAATACAACGCCTCGATACCCTCTCGGGACAAATCTTCTCGCAGCGCGCGCAAGACGTCGCCCTCTCGTTCGCGAAGCGCCCGTAACAACGCTCTCAACTGTTCTTTCCTTTTCTTCATCGGCAGCGAGGTCCCGGCCGCGAAACACGCGCGCATGTCTTCACACACGATAGGTATCTCATCCAGCGTCGGTCCTCGCCTCACCTTGGCCCCGTCGTCGACGAATTTCAACGATGGGTTCGGAAGTTGAACAAACTTGGACCGTCGCGAAAACACCCCGGGAAGGAGACAGAGACGCGCGACGACGACGGCGAGGAGCGCGCACAGGACCAAGGTGACATCGATTTCGATTTTCTCCGATCGCATCGCGTCGCGTGCGCCCGGACGCGCGTCGCGAGGCGCGTTCTCGCGTCGTTCGCGCCCAAACAAAAGATCCAATCGCGCGGGTGGGCGAAAAACGTCGTCGCGTCGGCGGGATGTCGGATGGAATTTTCGTACGATGGTACTACAACCTCGACTCGCGAGTGCGTATTGTAAGAAACAGTATGGTATACAACGTCGTCGACGTCTGTGAGCGATCACGACCGCGCCGCCTTTTCTTCACGAGGTCGTCCCTCGACGCGGCCGAATTCCGAAACCGAGACGCCGAAGCTCTCGAGCTTCTTCAGAACAGTTTTATCGTCGATGGCTGGAAACTCGGCGAGACCGGTCGGTAAGTGCAGGATACACTCCAACACCACGTCTTTCCCCGATCGATACTCGTCCATGTGCGTCAGCGTGATCCCCTTCCCGCACAAGAAATCCGTGATTTCGTTGACGATGTCGACTTTGTACGGCACCGACATCGTCGCGCGTCGCACGAAGGGCAACAACGGAGACGTCTCGCAGTACGGTCCCTTCAAATCTTGCACCGTGTTCCTCGCAGGGTACACCGAAAAGAAATCGAACGCCTCGCCCTCGAATTGTTTCTTAATCGCCATCGCGTCCGCGTTCGCGACGAGAAACATGTTGCTGGAGCGACCGCCGAGTCTGACGTTTCTCGACTCTTTAATCTCCGCTCCCGCGGCTTCAATCTTTCGGTGCACCTCGTTCAGAGGTTTGTGCACGCCGATCATCGTCACCAAGAGCGGTTGCGCCGACGCCGCCGACGCATACGCGCGGAGCGACGTCGCGGTCGTCATCATCGATGTATCCACAAGAGCCGTCGCGTTCGTCGCCTCCGCGTCGCGCGCCGCGCGCGCGAGCGCGCGAATCATCCCTCGAGCGGCGCGCATGCTAAATCACCCGTCGCGCGCGGTCGTCGCGAGCGCGCGAAGATGTGCGCACGAATCGATCGTCGTCGACGATGAATGGTGCCGTGCGGGGTTTCCTCGAGCGGCGTCCTCACAAAACGCGCGCGAGAGAGAGAGACGAGAGACGCCGAGACGGGATGTTGCGCGCGTTGACCTCGCGCGCGGTGCGACGCATCGCGTCGTCGTCGACCGCGCGCGCGCTCGCGTCGTCGGCGTCGTCGACGTCGGTGCGCGATGCGGTCGGTGCCGAGGCGCGGGCGAGCGAGGACGCGAGCGAGGACGCGAGCGGGGACGCCAAGGCGTCGTTCGGGTACGTCGAGGTGGACGCCAGCGAGAAGGAATCGTTGGTCCGAGGCGTGTTCGAGCGCGTGGCGCCGTCGTACGACGTGATGAACGATTTGATGTCGGCGGGCGTGCACCGACTGTGGAAGGATTACTTCGTCTCGAAAGTCGGCGTGTTCGCGGGGATGACGCACCTGGACGTCGCGGGCGGGACGGGTGACATCGCGTTTCGCGTGTTGCGGGCGCTGCAGCGGACGGAGCGCGAGGCGGAGTTGGACGGACAGGTGTTGGACGAGAAGACGCGCGGGGAGGTGATTGTGAGCGACATCAACCCGGCCATGTTGGAAGAGGGCGTGAAGCGGGCGACGCAGCGTGGATTGAAACAGGATCAGTTGCGTTGGCTCGAGGGTAACGCTGAAAAGTTACCCGTGGAAGATGGTTCGGTGGACGTCTACACGATCGCGTTCGGATTGAGAAACGTGACGAACACCAAGGCGGCGGTGGCGGATGCGTATCGGTGTTTGAAGCCGGGCGGAAAGTACATGATTCTCGAGTTTAGTCACATGGAAAACGACGTGTTGAGAAGCGTATACGACTTTTATAGCTTCAACGTCATTCCCAAGCTCGGTGAGATCGTCGCGCGCGATCGAGGGTCGTATCAATACTTGGTGGAGAGCATTAGAAAGTTTCCTCGTCAGGAACAACTCAAGGAGATGATGCAAGACGTCGGGTTTAAACACGTCACGTACGAAAATCTCACGGGTGGTATGGTGGCGATCCACACCGGGTATAAGACGAAGGACTGATCGAATGGTCTCAGCGTAGTGTTTTAAAGCATGTATCTCCGTACTAGTCGTTCTATGAGGTTTCGGCGAAAGCGAAAGGATCGAAATCTTCGTCCTCCTCGAGAGCGGTATTCGCGAAAGCGCGTACCTCATTCTTCAGCTCTTTTTTCGACTTTTTCTTCGGTCTCGATTTCTTCTTCGAGCTTGATGGAGCTGGGGCGCGTTCTTCGGGTGAGGGCAAAACACGAGTTGCCGCCGGCGGCGACTCGCGTTCGACTATCGAGCGCGGCCGCGATCGAGCGCGGCGCTTGTTCGCGCCCGGACGAGGTGTCGGCACCGCGACCTCGTTGGCGAGCTTGGTGGTTGATCTGTCGACCGCTCGTTTTCGAACATGCGCAGAAAGCTCTTCTTCTCTTCGTGCACGCTTCAAATCGGTGAGTTGCTGTTCCGATTTGCGTACTTCTTGCGCGTCACGCAAATCCTTGAGAGCGTTCTCCAAAGTCTGATTGAGCGATGCGATGTGTTCATCTTTCTCACGCATGACCTTCGCGTGTTCTTCATCCTTTTGCATCATCCATTCCTTGTTTCGTTTCGTCAGGGCCCCGACTTCCTCGTCTATTTTTGCGCTGAGCTCCGCCTCGTGCGATTTGCTTTCGCGCACTCGCTCGTGCTCTTCATTCAACTTCGATCGAAGAGTCTCGATTTGCATCGAAAGATCTTTCACCTCTCTAGACAGCTGTTGATTGTGAGTTTCAGTTTCCTCGACGCGACTCTCGGTGACTTTTAACTCAGCCTTCTTGCGCTGGAGAGCTTGGGTGAGGTCGTTGCTCTCATTTTTCATCTCGAGAATTTTGGACACGCCGCCGTCGCATTGCTCGCGAAGTTCAGCGCAGTCGCTTTGCAGAGCCGGCACTACACTTCTGAGTGTGTGAAGCTCCTTCAACTGTACGCCGAGCTCTTCGTTCAGACTTGCTAACTCGGACTCGATCGCATCGTTTTTCTCTTCGAGCTTTTGAATAGCCTCTCGCTCAGTCGCGTTGGCTGCGATCTCTTCCTCGAGTCGCGCATTACTGATCCTCAGCTTATCTTCATAGAGCGCCCTTAAATTCGTTTCGAGTGATTTGTGTTCGTCTTGCATTTCTTTCAACATTTCGTCCTTTCTAAAGGAGGATTGTTTACTCTTTTCAAGCTCAGTGTTCAGCGTATCCAATTCGTCGCTCTTACTTTTCTTCTCCTCTTCCGCCGCGGTGAGTTTTTCAGAGACGTCCTCGAGCTTGGTTTGGAGCTCACCCATATCGACGCTCGCTTTACGCTTGTGCGATTTCAACCCATCAACCTCTTCCTTCCTGAGAAGCAGCTCTTCCGACAACGTTTTCAGACGAGCGACGATTTGTTCGTCGTCGGCGAGCCGATCGCTAACTATTTTCGAAGACACGTCGTAGTTACCTTTCGCCTCCTCCAGTAATTCCGCGGCTCGGATCTGTTGAGAGCGTATCCCATCGACCGTGTCTTCGAGGGATTGCTGCTTCGTCAACAACTCGCGCCGTTGCTGTCGATCCGTCTCTAGAGTCGCCTTGAGCGCCGCGCATTGCGCCAACGCCGCGCCGCGTTCCCTCTCCAAACGTTTAATTTCTTCTTGCTGCTCATCGTTCGCGCGTCGCAAATCCACATTCGTCGACTTCATCGCGATGTACTCGGACGCGATTCTACCTGCGCGCGTCGAAAACGAGCGTCGTCATCGTCAGTCGCTCGCCGACTGATCGATTCGATTTGCGCGACGCGCGATCGTCTCGACGCGACGAGAAGCAGGCACCTGTTTCCGCACGTAGTCCGCTCAACGTCCCCGAGCCTTGGTGGGACGACGGCCCGCTCAAAACGGTAGTTCGCGAAAACGTTCGCGTCTCGTAACGCTCCGCGCGCGAGTCGCCGCTCGGAAACGCGACATCGCGGCCGCGAGAGACGGATGGAAGCTGCACCGCTCGAGGCGCCAGCGCTTGTGATTTGCGACGATCATCCATCTCTCGAGTCCGTGACGTGAGCGAACGGCTGAACCGACGCGTGGGACGTCGAGCGCGTCGTGTGCGAGCGCGCGGTCGAGACGCCGCGCGACTGCGAACGTGCGCGAGAGAGTGATGAGGTGTGTCGATTCTCGCGTCACGAATTTCGAGAAATGAAGAATACATAATCCTAAATTGCGTTCGCGCCCACATCGCTGCGGACGGACGCCTAAACTCCCAGATTGATCAATACTGGCGATTTTGTGTCTATTTTTCATCCTTTTTGGAACCGGTCCATCCCGCTTTTTGTTGTCCACCTGAACCGCCGCCGGCTGCCCATCCAGCTGTCTTGCTTCCGCGGTAACCGCTGTACGAGCCCCCTCCAGACTTGTTCATCGATTTGTTCAAATTTGAGTAACTTCCAACTTTGCCTCCTAAACTGTTCATGCCGCCGCCTACGCTTCCGTAACCGCCCAAGGAACTTCCTCCGCGCGAGTAAGATTTTTTTTGCACACCGCCGGCGGACCATCCCGAAGCAGCAGATCCAGCGCCGTAACGGCCACCAGATGAGGGCTGCCCGCCGGGACGATGGCCGTGGTGAGGCCGACCGCCCTGCGAGCCGCGAGGACCATGATTCGGACCACTCGGACCCCGCTTCATTTCTTGCGGTGGTGGCGGCGGTGCGCGTTCTTCCGTACGCTGCTTCTTGTTCTGATCACCCATTCTCTTCGCCTCTTGACGTCGCTTCTTCGTTTGGAACTCGTGAGACGGTTCGTAACGCGGTAAATCACCCGGATCACACGCCAAGGGATCTTCCCAAAACCAATCAGAGTCGAGAGCCTCTCTTGCGGAGATGCGCTTCGTCGGATCCAAAGTTAAGAATCTCTCGAGCAAATCCTTCTCGCACGGAGAGAAACGATTGAAGACCTCGCGCAATCGTCTCGGGTAGTGCTTCTTTTGCTTGAAGTGCTTCGCGTGCGGAAGCTTTTCGGCGTCCGGCCAGTTCTCTGGCGTGGGAGTTCCGCATAGCTTGAAAATGAGGTCGAGTTGCTCGAATTCGGTCTTTCCCGGCAAAATCGGTCTGCCGTGCACCAACTCCGCGAAAATACATCCAACGCTCCACATATCAACGGACGGACCGTATGAGGTCGCACCGAGTAAAAGCTCGGGCGGGCGATACCACAGAGTGATGACGCGATTCGTCAAAGGGGCCGCTTGCTCGTTCGTGATTGACTTCGCCAACCCAAAGTCCCCCAACTTCAACACCCCGTCGTTGTTGATGAGCAAGTTGCTTCCCTTTATGTCACGATGAAGAATGTTATTATTGTGACAGAAATGCAAGCCGTGCAGTAACTGCTTCATGTAACATTTGATTTGCGGCAAAGTGAACTTCATCCCTGGACGTTCCGCCAAACCCGTCAAATCATGATCCATGTACTCAAACACGAGGTAAATGCTACCCTTGTGCCCGTTCGCCGCGCTCGCCTTCGACGTCACGATCTCCTTCAAATCGATTATGTTTCTATGTCGCAGCTTCTTCAAGATTTTAATTTCTCGAATCGCGGTGATGGGGAACCCTTCCTTCTCATTGTCCATGCGAATCTTCTTCAGCGCCACGATATCTTGGGTCTCTTTGCATCGCGCCATGTACACCTGCGTTCGAAGCGTCACACGTCAGTCATAGTTCTCATCCTCGCGCGCGTCGACTCGCGAGCTCGTCCCTCGCGACTCGCCCCCGAGGAACGTCGCTCAAACCTCCCCCTCGGACGGGTCGCCCGCGCCTCGCGCGCGTCGTCGCGCGCACCTGACCGTACGTCCCCTCGCCGACCTGCTCCACCTTTTCATAGCACTCCACGCTCCGCGCGCCCCAGTTCTCGTGACGCCGCGGCGCTATCGCGGCCCCGCTCTCCGCCGCGTTCGCAGATCTATCTCGCGACCCGTTCGCGTGCGCCGGCGGCGGTTGCGCCGGCGTCGACGCGGGCGCGGCGTCGGAGGGCGGATCCGCGTTCGGTCCCGCCATCGCGCTGAGCGGCGCTTTCGACGCGAGTACGGACGCGCGAGCACGTCTCGTTCTGAGGAATCGGGTCGCGCGTCTGGAGTCCGAGCCGTCGCGTCGAGACGGCTTCGCGAGCGCGCGGTGAACGCCGTCACGACGCGGTGCGCGTCTCGCGACGCGAATCAGACTACATTCCTACGCTAATACATACATTGTCTCATTGTCTACGGTTTAAAGGCGGCTCTCGAACGCTGTGCTCGAACGACGCGCGTTCACGGCGAGACGAGCGCCGAGGCGTACGCGTCCAACGCTCTGTCGAACGCCGCGCACTCGAACGGTTCCGTCGGCGCGAGCGCTGGATTCTTCGCCACGTACTCGACGAACAAATTTGAATAAATGTGCCGCATCATCGATCGTAAATCCCCCGCGGCGACGTCCGTCGTCAAGAGAAACCGTAATCCGGTGGCGGTTTCAAAGTAGTGCAACTTGTAGACATTCGTGGCAAAGGCGTAAAAGTTACACGGCCCGTCCTCGCCGTTCGTCGGATCCAGCTGTCGCGCGAAGTCTTTGAGGGCGAAAAGCAGACCGAACAGCGTCTTGTGTTCGGTCGCCTCATCGACGACGACGCGTTCGCGCGCCCAGTCGCGCGAGTGCACGCACTCGCCTCGAGCGTTGAAGATGTGAAAGGTGAAGAGTTTCATGACGTCGCGTCGACGACGAAGCGTCGCGCGAGGCGAGCGATGACGTCGGAACGCTCGCTCGTGTCGCCCGCGTCGCCCGCGCGCGGGCCGATGGGTGGCGCGACGCGCGCGAGGCTGTGTGTGCGGCGACCGAGTGATGACTAACCATGGCTGCAAATTTTTACAACGCAGTGCGGGAAGATACAACACTGCGCGCCTCTTGCGATCCAGAGTGGATCGCGTCGCGCATAATTATAGTAGAAGGATGATGCTATTGAGTGGTCGCGCGCATTCTTTCACGGACTCACGACTTTAGTGACGGATGGCTGAACACCGGCGAGCGAGGCTTTGCCGTGCTTGCGCCCGCGTTGAAATTGCGGGAAACCCGTCCATTTCTCGTTGTTTCTCGTCTTTTGGACTTGGAATGAATCTGGAGACTCCGGGCGTTCGAGCGCATCGCCAGTCTCGGAGGATGCGCTGTCGCAGGTGCTGTCTCGTCTCGGGCGGAGCTTGGGAGATTCTGGGCGGATGCCGCTCGCCGTGTACTGCCGCATCTCCTCCTTCTGACCTTCGTCGGAAAGTTTGTACCACTTCGATCTCATGACTGCGTCGAGCTCCAGTTTACCGAGTTTTGCCGCCGCACTCGCCGCGTTAACGGACGGAGACACGAGCGGGGCGAGGGCCGGCGCAATGTTACCCGGTTGCACGGTGGCCGCGTTGAACCTCTTCGCGACTGCGGGCACGGCGTCCGTGATGATTCCGAACACGCCGAGTTCAACTTGCGTCGATGACTTCGTGTCGTCATCGTTGCCTTCGCCGTAGGTGGCGAGCAACAATCCACTATCCCGAACGTCCACGGCGTCTGATGGTTTGTCCATGATGGCCTTGACGTCGGACACGACGCCGCACAAACCGCCCTCGAGCGCGACCTCCATCGCCGCCGCCACGGAACGACGTCGAGGATCGGCGTGATCCGGCTCGCCGTCGGTCAGAATCATGACCGGATACGAACCTTGGATAGCGCGCATGAGAAGCACAGCGTCGGGGTCGAAGGAAGAGAACACGATTCTGCGACCTGGTTGCGACATGCACACGGCGAGAATGGCACGAAGTTCGGCCACTAACCGCCGGGTGTCGCAACTGTTTTCCTCGTCGTACTTGAGCTCAATGTTGAAGCCAAGCTCTTTCGGCGTGTGCGTGAGGATTTGACCCAGTGTCGGAATTTCGTCTTCAATTTCCATGACCCACGGCTTTGGCTCCTTATCGTCGCCGAAAACTCTGTAAAAGGTGACTTCATTGCTCTCGTCCTCGTCGTAATCATCGTCCTCGTCCTCGTCGCCCGACGTGATGACGGACTTTTCAATCGGAACGGCATCCACGGCGCGCATAGCCGTGATGCGCGCGAGGCGAGACAATTCTCTCAGATCGGCCCATTCAATCTCTCGAACGCTAAAATATTCCAATGGACCTTGACCGCGTCGAACGATGACGACGTCGTCGTGCCACGCGACAGGAACGCCATCCGAAGTGACTTGCACGTCGAATTCACACCATTCGGCACCGCCTTGCGACGCGGCGGTGAAAGACGCAAGCGTATTTTCGCGGATGCCACTTCCAGGGGCGCGATTCGCCTGTAACCCTCTGTGGCCGATGACAGCGCAACCAGCCGGTTCAAACAAGCCGGGCAAGTGGGAAGAGAACGGAGTCAAACCGAGCATCGGATTGCTGACGCGACGTTGCTCGAAGCCATTCTTCGTATTCTTAAGACGAGACTGCGCCATTGGGTCCTTTGCCATCGCCTCGCGTCGACGGAATGCGAGCATATCTTCACCGTCCATGGCCCATTCGCGACGCGGCGCTACGCCGAAGTGATCGAGAATAGTTGGAGCAATGTCGGTGTCACACGGCGCGGGGAGTAATTCACCAGACATGTCGACGCGAGGACCGCTCTCCACGAGAACCCAGCCCGCACTGTGCTGAGGTAATTCGAGGAGACCGCTCACGCCGTTCGAGCGAAGTTGTCGACCACCGCCGTCGCTCCAGTCAAAGGCGTCGAATTGACCTTGCATGCCAGCCGGCATGTCGTGACGGCACGTACCGCCAGAGGGAGAGGTAATCATGACGAGCCAGTCTTCGTGTGCGAACTCGAGTTGACGATCGCGAAGAGCGCCGATGACTTCGCCGAGCTTCTTATCCGTCGACTCGATGGTGTCCATGTACGTGTCGACATGCGGACCGAAACCGCGCACGAATCCCGTGTTTTGAACGTCGCCGAGATGTAACAAGAGAAGGTCGGGGACTTCGGGCGCACCAAGAGAAGACACGACCGCCTTGACGGCGTCAGCGTCCGAGTGTTGACCGGCGGGCCCCAAGAGAGACTTGGTCTCCTTGCAAATCAACTTGTCGAGATCCTCGGCTTCGCCGATGGCGCACGCTCCTTTGATCCACGAACGAGTCTCTTTCAATCGATCGTAGATGGACGAAAGCGTCGCATCTTCGCTCTCATCGATCGCCTGCAGAACGCTGACCGACTGGCCGGTGAGGACGGGCAACATGGGTGAGTTTGCACTCGTCGAGCACCTCATAGCGCTCGCGCGCATGTCGAGAGAAAAACACGCATTCTTATTTCCACGAATGAATGATTTCAGCGTCGGCGTGTTCGCAGATAGCATCGCGTCGACACGACAACCCGCCACCGCGATGAGCAGAACCTTGCGAATCGTCGGCACTTGATCGAAATCGGGAGACGGTTTGCTCGCCACCGGCTCTTCCGCCGCGTCGAGTTCTTCCGCATCGGTATCCGCGAGGTCGTGCTCGCCGAAGTTTCTCTTGATGAGCTCGTCCAAATTCGAGTCGGGCTTGAACATTCGACCGTCAACGTTCGTATCATCCTTCACTCGACAGACTGGACAACGACCGGGGAAAAGTCCAACTTTTTGTGCCGGGGTTTTCATAATCGGAGAATCGACCTCGTTGAGTTCGTTCAAATCCTGCACCGAACGCGTCATGATGAGCGGCGTGCCCGCCGAAGGCGCGGCGTTGATGATACACTTGAAGCAAAACTTGTGCCTGCAACTCGGCAAAACCACGGGATTACTCAAGACTTCGTCGCACACCGGACAAATTGAATCCTCGAGTTGCCTCGCGTTTGCCGTCGGTCCCGCGTGCACGGCGAGCATCTCCGTCCTCGTCACCAACTTGGCCAATCCGAGGGAATAAAACATCGAATACTCGCTCAGAATGCTCACCGCGTTCTCGCTCCGCTTACAATTCTTGTTGAACTTTTTCACCGCCTTGACGACGGCGGTGTAATTGAGCACCACAAACTCTCTCAACTCGCTCAACTCTGGATAAAATTCCCGCACGAGCGCGCGTTTCGCTCGACGAAGCGTCGCTTCATCCTCACTCGCGTGTTCACTTCGTATCGTCACCTCCAACGCGTCCAACTGTTCCTTCAATGTATTCTCTTTATCCGCGTAAAACGCGTTCGACTTTTCAATCTCCCCTCTGAGCGCCCTCAGGAACGCCTCCTCGTCCTCCCTCGCGCCGTCCTCCTTGGCCACGTACACGAGTTTTTTCAGCGCGCGATAATCGATGTAATGCTCCGCCCACGACGGGATCGCCTCGGACGCTAATCGCCGTCCGAACTTGACCATGACGACCGCTCAGTCGGCACCCACCGATTCGTTCGTTCGTTCGTCCCGAGGATGCGACGCCGCCGACGACGACGACGCGACGCGACGCGACGAGGCCGAGAGGGCCGAGAGCCGAGACGACGACGGTGTGACGTGGGCGCGCGTGCGCGTGCGCGCGCGTGTACCCGGCGCGCGCGCGCGCGAGTCGTGCGCGTGACGCTCTGACGAGGGTCGAGGGAAAAGGGAAACGAAAAAGGAATATTGTGGAGAGGCCCGGGACGCCGGGACGCCGGGACGCGAAAGACGGGAAAGACGGGAAAGACGGGAAAGACGGTCGATATTACCTAGGCGTGCTCGACGAATCCGAGCTCGGTGAGGACGGTGTCGAAGGGATTGTCGTCCAAGACGCGCGTGGACGACGCGGTGGCGCGCCGAAACGCGTCTTGGGCGGTTTCGGCGCGCGTCTTGGGCGGTTTCGGCGCGGCGGCGGCGAGGAAGGACGGGCGGAGACTCGCGCGAGGATCGACGAAGACTCGACGTTCGAGCTCGCGAGCGGTCTCGACGGCGGAGGCGGCGGCGCCGCCGCCGCCCTGTGCGAGCTCTTCGTTGGTGGCCAACGCGGCGCGAATCGCCTTGGCGGCGGCGAGCGCGTCGTCGGACGCGCGGTCGTCCGAGGCGCACGCCGACGCGTCGGCGTCGGCGTCGGATGAGGACGGCGCGACGACTCTTCGTCCGACGAGGTCGAGGGTCCAGGTCGTGCGCGCCTTGCGCTCGGCCTCGGCCTCGGCCTCGGCCATCTCTCGCGCCTGGCGCTTGAGCTCCTCGCGTTCGGATTCGTCGAGCCAGGCGTTGCCGTCGATCTCGAACCACTCGGATTGGTCGTCAATGACGGTCGTTCGCTTGGCGCTCGTCTTGTCAAAGTGCACGAGACGGTCCTTGGCGGCAACGGCGGCCGCCTCGGCGTCGTCGGGGGCGTCCGCCGTGCCTAAACTAATCTTGCCGAGACGCTCGAAGACGTCGCCGCCCGAGGACGCCGACGTCGACGCGGCGGCGACGTCTTTACCACCGCCGCCGCGGAAGCGCGTCACCCCGTCCGCGAGCGTCACCTCCACGTACGCACCACAGTGCGTGCACCGCGCGCTCTGCTCTAAAAACTCTAAGGCTACCTGCGAGAGCACGCCGTCCTTGGCTCTCAAATCGAAAATTTTCCCGCACTCGAGACAGTTCACGTACGACCTTGCTAAATCTCCGGGCGCGAGTTCGTCACCCGGACGGATCTCGCGCGCATCGCTCACCGCTTTGGACTTTGCGCTCGCCTTCTTCTCCACGAACCGCACCGCGCGCGTCTCCCTCGCCGGCGCTCTTTCCCGACTCTTCGCGTTCGCTCTCGCCGTCGCCGACATGTCCGCCCGTCCGTCGCGTCGCCCGCTCGAGAGTGACGCGCTGCGCTCGTGATTTCACGACGCGCGACGCGTCCCGCGCGACGCGCCATGGTGACGGACGCGCCTCGCGCGCGAGAAAACGTTCCCGGCGTTCCCGACGACGCCAAGCGCGCGCTCAACGCCGCGCGCGCGGACGCGGTGGCGCTCGCGATGGAGCTCACGTCCAAGACGGAGCAAAACGAAACTCTGGCCAACGTCGCGCGCGAGCTCCGACGACGGAACGATGAGCTCGAGTCCCGACACGCGGACCTGGCGAAACGCGTCGGGGATGAGTTAGAGAGCATTCGCGCGCGCGCCGAGACGCAGGACGAGACGGCGGCGCGCGCGGACGCGCAGATTGATTTGTTGCGAGAGCAACAGAAAATCTTAGAGGAAAAGTGCGCCGCGCACGCGGAGCACGCCGAGCGGTCGAGGAACGCGATGGCGACGATGGAGGAGCTGTGCGAGGCGAAGATGGCGCACGCGGAGGAGATGCGTGCGGCGCTGGTGGAAGAACTGCGAGAGGCGCGAGAAGAGATCGTGAAGAGACGCGCGCGCGAGGACGAGCTCACGAAGGATTTGAAAACGTTTGGGGAGAAATTCGAAGAGTTCAAGGAGATGACACAGACGAACGATTCCGCGTTCGAGGAGTTTCAAAAAGAGCTCGCAAAGGCGAGGCATGAGGCGCTGACGAACGAAAAGGCGAAGCTCGAGGCGCAGATGATGAAACAAAAGGCTGACGTGGCGATGATAGAACTCCTCGACGAACGAGAAACGCTGAGAACGCGAGTGAAACAGTTGGAGAAACAAAACGGCGGTTTAGAGAAATTGTCGCGCGCGCTGAGCGAAAAACTGCGCGTGTGCGACGAAGAGACCGATACGATCGAGTGAGACGACGTGATGCGGAGAGGATTTGTAATATTTGAACGAGTACGACGCGAACTCGGAGAACCCGCGCGCGTCGATTCGCGCGCTCGAGACGCCTCGGCGCGGCGCGCTCGCGGTGATCGTGTCACCTGATGCGCGGTTCCGTCGCTTATTCTTCGCGCGAGTCTTCTTGTGATCATCTTGACGCTCTCGCGACGCTCGCTCACATCGCGAACGCTTCTTCGCCGTCCTCCTCGTCGAACTCGCCCTCCTCCTCGGCGCTCGCGTCTTGGTACTGTTGGTACTCGGAGACCAAGTCGTTCATGTTGGATTCGGCCTCGGTGAACTCCATCTCGTCCATGCCCTCGCCCGTGTACCAGTGCAAGAACGCCTTGCGACGGAACATGGCGGTGAACGCCTCGCTGACGCGCTTGAACATTTCTTGAATCGCCGTAGAGTTGCCGATAAACGTCGAAGACATTCTGAGACCCTTTGGCGGGATGTCGCACACGGAACTCTTGACGTTGTTCGGAATCCATTCGACGAAATAGGAAGAGTTCTTGTTTTGGCAGTTCAAGAGTTGTTCGTCCACCTCCTTGGTGGACATGCGTCCGCGGAAGAGCGCGGAGGCGGTGAGATAGCGTCCGTGGCGCGGATCGGCGGCGCACATCATATTCTTGGCGTCCCACATTTGTTGCGTCAACTCGGGCACGGTGAGCGCGCGGTATTGCTGCGAACCGCGAGAGGTCAACGGCGTGAAACCGACCATAAAGAAATGCAAACGCGGGAACGGCACGAGGTTCACCGCGAGTTTGCGCAAGTCGGCGTTGAGTTGACCCGGGAAACGCAAGCAGCACGTGACGCCGGACATGACGGCGGAGATTAAATGATTCAAGTCGCCAAACGTCGGAGTCGTGAGCTTGAGCGTGCGGAAGCAGATGTCGTAGAGCGCTTCGTTGTCGAGAATCATGCACTCATCCGCGTTTTCAACGAGTTGATGCACGGAGAGCGTGGCGTTGTACGGCTCGACGACGGTGTCGGACACCTTGGGCGACGGCACGACGGAAAACGTGAGCATCATGCGATCCGGGTACTCCTCGCGAATCTTGGAGATGAGAAGCGTGCCCATGCCGGAACCCGTGCCACCGCCGAGAGAGTGGCACACTTGGAAACCTTGCAAGCAATCGCACGATTCAGCCTCCTTGCGTACGACGTCCAAGACGCCATCGATGAGTTCGGCGCCCTCCGTGTAATGCCCCTTGGCCCAGTTGTTCCCGGCGCCAGTTTGTCCGAAGACGAAGTTATCCGGTCGGAAAATTTGTCCGTACGGACCCGAGCGCACGGAATCCATCGTTCCCGGTTCGAGATCCATGAGCACGGCTCTCGGAACGTATCGACCTATCGACGCGCGCGCGTGAGCAAAGTGAAAACGCGTACGAAAAGTCAACGCGTACCTCCCGAGGCTTCGTTAAAGTACACGTTTACGCGTTCCAGTTGCAAGTCGGCGTCGCCGGCGTACGTGCCGGTAGGATCGATGCCGTGTTCATCGCAGATGACCTACGCGATGAATACACACACAAAACGTTCGCGCGGGCGCGCGTCAGTCATCACCCATCGCGTCACGACCGGTCGTCCATCATCCCTCGCGCGTCTTCGCCGCCGCCCTCGTTGACTCGCGCGCGCGCCGAAGACTCCCCACCGCCCCCCGCGCGCGAGTCAACCTCCCCCGTCTTCGTCGTCTTCGCACCTCCCAAAACTTGGCCCCGATTTGATTCCCACACTGTCCAGCCTGAATGTGCACGATTTCCCTGCGCGCGAGCGTCGTCGTCGTCGTCGTCGACGTCGACCGATACTTTCGTCAGCGACACAAAAATAGCGCGCCACCTCGTCCGAGATCGTCGATTGACCGCGCGCGCGCGCGTCGAGCGCGTCCTCCTCCTCCTCCTCCTCGTCATCGCGCGCGCGCACCGCATGGTTGTTTTTTCTCCCCTCTCGTTCGTTCCGTTCCCGCGTCCTTCTCGCGGTCGCGTCGCTCGTCGCTCGTCGCTTCTCCGCGCGCGCGTGTGTCGCTTCGAGTTCTCGCGCGCGGTCGTCTCGGTCGCGATCCATGCCATTCCATTGTTACCCACGCGAGCGTCGAGCGTCGAGCGTCGGACGTCGACGTCGAGACGAGTCGCGCGCGAGGACCGATCGCGAGGCGAACGACGCGATCGAGGGGGTGGGATGACGCTCGACGTCGCGCGCGCGACGATGTCGTCGCGAGCGGTGACGGGAGACGCGCGAGGGATGACGGGGCGCGCGCGAGGGAGGCGGCGCGGGACGACGACGACGAGGAGGGTGACGACGCCTCGCGCGATGGCGTTCGATGCGTCGGAAATGATGAAACTCGTGGACGCGACGACGGTGGTCCTCGTGAACGATGGACACGCGGACGCGCGGATTCCCACCTCGCCGGGGGTGTACGCAATCTACGACGCGCGCGGGAAGCTTCAATACGTCGGGTTGTCGAGACGGGTGAACGCGAGTGTCAAGGTGCATGCGTTCGAGATGCCGCAGTATTGTCACGCGGTGCGGTGCGTGGGGATGGAGGGGGCGTCGAAAGCGGATTTACAGACGGCGTGGAAGACGTGGGTGATGGAACACGTCGCGGCGGAGGGCGGGTTACCGCCGGGGAACGCGCCGGGGAACACGTTGTTTAGCGAGCGGCGAGCGAGGCCGAGCAAGGCGTGCGTGCGTCTGAGCGATGGAAAGAATCCGGAGATGACGGCTGAGGCGCTCACGGAGGCGATCGATGCGTGCGTCAAGGAGTATAAGATCGTCGCCTTCATCAAGGGCACGCGCGAGGAGCCCGATTGCGGGTTTTCGCACAGGATGATCAACGTGTTGAACGAGCTCATGGTGGATTACGAGACGGTGAACGTGTTGGACGACTATTACAATCCAAACTTGCTCTTTGTGATCAAGGATTTTTCGGATTGGCCGACGATTCCTCAGTTGTACGTGAACGGTGAATTACTCGGCGGACACGACATCGTCAACGCCATGCACGAGGCGGGCGAACTCAAGGCTGAGCTCGGCGCATAGGTCGATAATTATTTTTAGAAGTTGTGATGAAAACGAATGAAGAATGTGAAATAGAAAAGGCGGTCGTTTACTTGGCGGCTACGCCCCAGGACGCCTTCTTGCCGTCGGGAATGTTCAACAAAATCATCGGATTCGCCGCGTTGATGTACGGACGATCGACGACAAAGTAACCCTTACGTTCAATCTGAATCACCTCGCCCTTGTTGTACGCGCGCAGGTTGCCATCGCCCTTGGCGGCGGTGCAAATTTCAGTCTTCTGGTTGACGATATCCTCGAATTCGTCCGTGTCTTCGGGCTTTCTCTTGGTGATCATGTAATCGAAGTCCTTCATGATGACGGGGACGAGTTCGTTCCAGTTGGCCAACCACGTCATCTTGAGCTTGGTGGACTTGATGTCGCCGTCCGGGTTGATGTCGCACTCCATCGACGTGATAACGTCGCCTTCCTTGACGATGTTTTTGAAAATCGCGTTACCCCAGCCCATGAGCGTGCACTCTTCGCCATCGCCGATGGCTCGCGCGTCGGCTTGATCGATGATGATTTCATTCATGCGCAGGACAACCTTGATGCCGACGTCCGGGTTCTTCTTGTGCTTGGGCGCGGTGAACCACTCTTCGCCCTCCGGACCGTTGAGCACCTTGACGACGACGGCGTTTTCGTCGTCCACGCACACGTGACGAGGAGCGATCGGATCGATGATCTTCTTGTTCATCGCCCAAAGCTTGGTCCACTCCATGAGGTTGACGTTTTTGCTCGCGCCTTGCGAAATCATAAACTCTTTGAGCGCGTCGACTTGCATGCCTCGACGGACGACGCCTTGCACCGTGGGGAAACGAGGATCGTTCCAGCCCGTTGCGTGCTTGTTGTCGACGAACCACTGAAGCTTACGCTTGGAGAGGGTCGTGTACTCCAAGTTCAATCGGCTGTACTCCCAGATGTGCACCTTGCGCATGCCCATGGCTTGTTGAATCCACGCGTATTGCTCTTCGCGATCGGCGTACTCGGTCGTTCGAAGCGCGTGCGTGACTCCCTCGTGCGCGTCAACGAACGGACACGCGCAATCGTACGTCGGGTACACCTTGTACTTGGTGCCCGTGCGGTGGTGCGGCGTGTCCACGTTGCATCGGAACGCGACGGGATCGCGCATGCATCCGTTGTTGCTGGACATGTCGATTTTGAAGCGCGCGGCGCACGCGACCCCCTCCTTGGAGCCCTTCTTCATCTCTTTCCACAGACGCATGTTCTCGTCCACGCTCTGGTTTCTGCACTTGGACTCAATCTTTTGCATGCGCTCGCTGCGCATGGTATCGACGTCCGCGGTGTCGACGTACATTTTACCCTCCTCGATGAGCTTTTCGCCCGTCTCGAGAATGGCGTCGAAACTATCCGACGTGTACGTCACCACGTCCGGATCGAGACCCAAGGTTTTGATGTCCTCCATGATGCCGTCGACGAAATCGTTCTTCTCCTTGTCCGGGTTCGTGTCGTCGAAGCGCACGATGAGTTTACCGTTGTATCGACGCGCAAAGTAGTGGTTGAGCAACGCCGCCTTGGCGTGACCGATGTGTAAAATTCCGCTCGGCTCGGGTGGAAATCGAGTCACCACTTTCCCATCCTCCGCGCCCGGTAGATCCACCTCGAACGATCCAGACGTTTTCGCGCCGACGACCTTCCCGGTCTCCGTCACCGTCGTCGCCTTTTTACTCAACACGGGGTTCTCCGCGTTCACCGCGTCCGCGACGGCGCGCACGACGGCGTCGGCGTTCACCGTCGCCAACCATCGCGTCACGCTTCCGCACTTTCCCTTCTTCTCCACCGTCGCCCACTGACGATTCGTCGAAAACTCCCCCCACATCGCGAGATCCGCCAGCGTGAGCTCGTGTCCGACGAGATACGTCCGCGTCGCCAAGTACTCGTCCACGCCCTCGCACTGCGCCTCGAACCCGCCGCCCGGCGCGAAATTCTTCGCGCGTTCAATCCACGCCAACACCTCTCCTCTCCCCTCCGCCCCTCGTCCCATCAGAGACGTCCCCTCGCAGCACTCCTCCATCGTCTCCAACGTCTCCAGCGCCCCGGTCGCGAGCAATTTCCCGCCCTGTCTCGCCTCGGCGCGCGCCGGCGCCGTCTTGACCTGCGCGCCTCGCGCGCACGTCACCCCGGTCTTTTCACACGCCACGAGGTACGCCAACGGCGCACCGAACGGACGAAACTCCACGTTCACGACGCCACCGTCTCTCTTCGTTCGGTGTTCGCTCGTCGTTCTCGTCGTCGTCGTCTCCGTCGTCGTCATCGCCGCCGGGTTCATCGCCGCCGGGTTCATCGTCTCGGTCGCGTTCGCGGCGTCGGTCGCGTCGTCTCTCGCCGTCTCTCGCGGAGGATCCGCGCGCGCGGTCGTCGTCGTCACCGTCTCGGGTTTGGACTCGTCCGAACCCATCGTCGCTCGTCGAGTTCGTCGTCGTCGTCGTCGTCGTCGTCTGCCGCCGATCGCGTCGCATCGGCGCGCCGTGTGGTGTGTCTCGCGCGCACACTGTTTGCGCACACGTGTGTATCATTGACCGATCACGACCCGTCGAGACGAGGGGGGTGGGACGCGCGTCGATGGAATGAAAACCACGCGCGCACTGTTTGCGCACACGAGACATCGCGTCGACCGGCGCGCGCGACGACGACGACGGCGACGTCAGCGCGCGACGGCGCGACGGCGCGACGCGCGCGCGCGCGATGACCGCGACGATGCGCGCGGTGTCGACGATGCGCGTGGGGGCGTCGGGGACGAGGACGCGCGAGAGGGCGTCGCGAACGCCTCGCGCATCCTCCTCGACATCGACGTGTTCGTCGACGTCGTCGTCGGCGGCGGCGTCGAGCGACGCCGCGCGCGGGGAATACGCGTGGCGAGGACACGTCGTGCGTTACGAACGACGGGGGGACGCGGGGACGGCGACTCGACACGTGGTGTTGTTGCCGGGATTCGGTGTCGGAAGTTTTCACTACGACGCGTTATCCGCGCGATTGGGAAGAGACGCGTCGACGTGCGTCTGGGCGCTGGATTTTTGTGGGCAGGGCGCGTCGTGGCCGGCGTCGGATGAAGCGTCGAGGGATGGGAGTTTGAACGGGTTCGTGTACTCGGTGGACGCGTGGAGGGATCAGGTGGTGGATTTCGCGAGGACCGTCGTGCGAGCGGAGGACGGGGTGTATCTCGCCGGGAATTCGCTGGGGGGGTTCGTCGCGACGTACGCGGCGGCGACGGAGGAATCGTTGGTCAAGGGATTGATTTTGATGAACGCTACGCCGTTCTGGGCGTTCGTGCCGTCGGATCGAGAGTCGTTGGTGTATAAGTTGACGCCGTGGCGAGGGGAGCTTCCGGCGCCGAGTTGGATTCGGTCGCCCGTCAAGGCGTATTGGGAATCGTTTCGAAGCGAAAAAAACGTTCGCGGGTTATTAGGATTGGTGTACGCGAATAAAGAGCGGATCGACGACGCGCTCGTGCGTCAAATCATCGAACCGACGGATAACGCCAACGCGCTGTGCACGTTTTGTTCCGTCGTGTGGTCGCCAAAGGCGAAGATGTCCTTCGACGACATGTTACGGCGCATCGGCGAACGCGAAAAGGAATTACCCGTCGCCCTCGTGTACGGCAAAGAAGACCCTTGGGTGGTTCCACTGTGGGGCCAACGCTTGAAACGCGCGCTTCCACACGCGGATTATTACGAACTCTCCCCCGCCGGTCACTGTCCGGCGCACGAATGTCCGTCGACGACGTCTGAAATCATGCGCTCGTGGATGCGCTACGTCGAAACCGCGCGCGCGAACGGCGACCCCCCGCCCTCGGGCTCCACCGACGGCGTCGCCACGCTCGTGGACGGATCACCTCGAAACATTTTCGAGCGCATCGACGCGTGGCGCGCCGCGCGCGCCGCCTAGAATACGAGTAGACGTTTGCGCCGCGCGCGCTTCAACAGACGACCCTCGCCACATCCCATCGCGCGCGCGGTCGCACCGCGCGGTGCGGACGTCCACATCATGTCGCGCGATCGTCCCGTCGTGACCGCGGACGACGCCGCGCACTACGCGTACGCGCGCGAAGGGAACGCGCACGCGCTGTATCGATACGAGGGCCCGCGCGCCGACCTTCGCGGCGCGTACCTGCGCCTGTTGAAGCGCGCGTCGACGCGCGAGGACACCGGCGCGTGGCGATGCCATCCCATCGACGCCCTGGTGTGGAATCTCGACGAGACGACCGCGACGTGGGCGGCGGCAGACGCGCGCGTGCGGGATGCGTTTTTCGCAATCGAACGCGATGACCGCGACGCGTCGACGTCGTGCGCGCCGTCGTCGTGGAGAGACGATCTCGGCGTCGTTCGAGTGGAACGCGACGCGTTATGCGCGCTCGTGGACGCGACGATGGCCGCGGACGCGTTCGAGACGGCGAGGAGGGGAGGGAGAGACGGTCGAACGGCGAGCGCGCGAGAGACGGTTGGGCAACTGTCGGAGAACGCGGCGGAGACGAGCGAGGTGTTTCGTCGAGACGAAGGGGACGGAACGTGCGTCGTCGAGATAAAACCGAAATCATTCGTCGGGATGATGATCGAGGGTCGACGGACGTGGCGGTTTCGAGGGCATCAGCGATTGAAGACGAGACGCGGAGAACGCGCGGAGACGAGCGCGTATTGGCCGATAGATTTATTGGGAGACGACGACGCCGTCGAGCGCGCGTGCGAGGCGTTGATGCGGTGTCCGCAGAACAATTTGCGAATCACGAGAGGTGGGAAAACGTTGGTGGACGACGCCGGCGCGCGCGTGGATGATGACGACGACGACGACGCGCGGGAGACGCTCGCGACGGTGTCGCGTCTTCTTCCGCGAATCGTCAGAGACGCGAGAGACGTCTTCGCGTTTCTGTTTGATCGTCAACGCCGAGGCGGTGACGATGACCCGGCGACGTTTCGAGCGGTTCAAGAATTGGTGCGGGCGCGAACGGCGCGACGAACGAACGCATCGCTCGCGCCCGACGTCGTCGACGCGTTGCGAGACTTCTCCCTCGCGCAAACCGCCAAGGATTGCGGCGTGCTCTTCACCGTTCGATTACGCATCACCGACGACGACGTTCGCGCGCTCGCGCCTCCCACGCGCGCGCTGTCGTACACCGACACCAACGGCCGCGCGCGCGTGTGCGCCTATCGTCCACAAATCATCGACGCGTCGTTGAAATCCTTCGCCAAGACGGAGTCGTGGACGCGTCTCGCCGAAGACATCGCGGCGGCGGTCGACGTCGACGCCGACGGCGATCGGGGACGCGAATTCTCTCGGGAGATGTTCGAGACGCGTCCCGTCGTCGACCTCATTCGTCGTCTCGCGAACGATAGAGCGATGGAGTGATAGAGTAGAGTCGCGGGGACGAAACGCGTCCCCACCCCACCCGAGGTCTCTCGCGTCACCTTCTCGCGCGCGTCGACGTCGCGCCGAGACTCTCGAACGCGCGCGAACGCTCGCGCGAGCGAACGGGACCACTCGCGCGTCCGTCGAGCGCGCGCGTCCATCGTCTCGTCCATCGTCGACGCGTTCCCGCGACCGATTCGGCCGCCGCCGCCGCCATGGGCAAGTCGGCGCGCGCCGCGTGTAGACGCGAGGTGCGCTCGTCTCGCTCGGCCGCGCTCGAGGAGACGGACGCCGAGCGCGCCAAGTTTGATGCGAAACAGGCGGCGATGGCGCGCGCGATGGCGGCGCCGAAGATACCGGTGGTGAATTCGAGGGCGCATCAAAACATGCGAATGGACGTCGACGAAGAGGACGACGCGGGCAGGAGAGACGAACAGCTCGTCGTGGACGAGGCGACGTTGGCTCGGGCGAAAGACGCGGCGCGAAGGAACGCCGAGGCCGAGGCGTGGGGATTGAACGCGGTCGGGAAGGCTGATATTTTCTTGAAGACGAAGAAGGGCGGCGTGGCGAAGAAAGGCAAACGGGCGAGTGGCGGCGCGCCGACGCCGAAACAGTTGGCGGCGCAAACCTTTCACGTAGACGCGAAGAGTCGTAAGAAGATGAAGCGACAGTTGAAACAGGTGAGAGGGGCGCGCTTGAAGGTGCCGGCGTAGTCGCGGTGCCGTGTAATTACACTTAGTTTTGATGCGTTCTATACAAATCCTCTACGTTTTAAGAACTATCAGGCCTCGGACGCGTCGACGCGCGCCGGGGCCGTGCCGGGAAGCTCCACCGCGACCTCTTCCGTCGGTTCGGTCTTCTGTTCTTCCTTGACCTCGGGAGGTGGGCGCGGGGGATCTAAATTGGACATCGGTTGCGGCTTCGGGACGTCCCACGCTCGCGCGTCGGGCGGATATTCGAAATTCGGTCCGAAATTGAACGCCAACTTGGCCGGTTCAACATCGGGTTCGGTGAATAGCGATCCCGCGGGAAAATACGCGCCGTCCTCGTTGTTCAAACCCACGTACGCCTTGCCTTGAAATTTGCCGTTTCGAGCAAAGGCGACGAAACTCGCGTTGGAAGGTTTCTCCTCGCCGTCGTCAATCTCCTTCTTCAGATCACCCTTCCGCTTCGCCTCGACAAAAATGTAACATCCTATGACGTCTCCCTCCACGAACGCCTCTCCGTACGCCTCGGTGACGCCCTCGTGCACCTTTTCGCCTCGAATATCCTTGTACCCGTACCCAAACTTATCGAACCCGACGGGCGCGTTCCGTTCACCCTTTTTCGATTTCCACCCCACGCGCGCGTGTCCCGTCTCCCCCAATCGTGCGATCGTGATTTCAAAGTAAAAACTCCCGGATTTCACACCGTGCGACGCCGCGCACGTCCGATACCCCTTCGTGCTCGTGAACGACATTCTGTCTTCGCTCACCGCGCACCCGTTCGGTTTCGTCTTCGGGTTCAAACACACCGGCCAATACATAGCCGCCTCCCGCCGCTCCCTCTCGATGTTCGCCTTCTCCTCCTCCGTCATCGTGATCCCGACCGCCTTCTCCACTCGATCCGCCAGCGTCTCTTTCCTCTTTTTCCTTTCCCCGCCCTCGGCGCGTCTCGGCGGGTGTATCGCCGCCACCACCGCGTCCATCTGCTGTCGCATCTCATCGAATATCGGGTTCCGTCGCACCTGCGTCGAGACGCGGGCGCACACACGAGTCAGTCACCGCGCTCATCGTCGCTCTCGTCGTCGCTCTCGCTCGCGCGCGCGTCTTCTTCGCGCACCCGTAACGCCTCGGGCGGTGGTCCCGGTTTCGGCGGTCGCTTCTTATTCGGGTCTCGCGGACGCCCGCGCTTGCGCCCCGTGGGCACGTACGGCGCCATCGCGACGCGGTCGACGCTCGGCCGTCGTTCGCGCGCGCCGGTCGCGTTCGTCGGCGAGTCGCCGGCGAATGACGAATGAATGAGTGAATGCCGCAGACGCCGCAGACGTCGACGACGGGGCCCATCGCGCGCGGTCATGCGCGATGACGCCCGAAGCGTCGCGGACGACGCGTCCGTGCGGTCGTCGTGGATCTGGGCGCTCGGCGCCGCGTTCGAGGACGCGAGCGACGACGACACGCGCGCGAACGCGCGCGAACGAACCGTTGGCGAGACGCGCGCGGAGACGCGTGGACGCTCAACGCGCGCGCGGAGACGCGTCGAGACGCGCGAGGAGACGTCCACGAATCCGCGTCGCGCGATGGATCACCGCGCGCGCGCCGCGGGGGGACGAGGTCGACCGTTCGGGGCGCATTTGGGGGATTACTCGACGAGCTCGAGCGCGAGCGACGACGACGACGACGACGACGCGCCTCGACCGAACGCGAGACCGCCGCCTCGACCGAAGGCGCGATTTCAGCGGCGCCGAGTCGATGAGGAAACGTTCGCGAACGGTTCGCGAGCGACGGTGGGTCGAGAGGCGTCGACTTCGAAACTCCGAGCGATGACGGCGGAGGCGGCGCGGTTTCGCGCCGAGGCGACGCGCGAACGCGAGAGACGCGCGCGCGCGGACGCCGCGCTCGAGGAGGCGACGGCCGCGGGTGAATCTCTGCGTCGAGAGCACGCGGCGTTGACGCACTCGCACGAGCGGTTGAAGGAGGCGCGAGAGCGAGATACGGTGGAGCGAAAGAGACAGATTCGCGCGTTGAAGAAGAGGCTGACGGCGACGACGGCGCGGGAATCGAGACAGCGGCGACGGTCGGTCGCGGCGTTGAAAATGGCGCTGGATGCGCTTCGAGCGTTCGCGCCGACGGCGCCGAGTGGACGGCCGTTGGGTGGGTCCGCGGTGAGCGCGGTGATAGGGGAGTTGTCGGCGCTGACGGAGGCCATCGCGTTGCGAGATTGTATGACGTCGGACGAGGAGGACGCCGCGCGCGCGCCCGCGGCGGCGGCCGCGCGCTCGTCGTGGGACGTCGCGGAGACGGAGCGCGCCAAGGCGCGGGCGGAGGTGTTAGAGCGAGAATTGGAGGACGCGCACGAGATCATTCGAATCGCGGAGAAGGAACGCGTCGTCTTGGAGAGGGAATTAGCGGCGGCGAGACGCGAAATCGACGCGCAGGCGTCTCGACACGACGAAGAACTGCGCGAGGCGACGGAGGCGACGACGCGCGCCATAGCCATCGTGCGCGCGCGCGAAGAGGAAGACTCAAACCCTCACACCGAGACGGACGCTGTGGAGGAGCCGACGTCGCCTCGCGCGCGTTCGCCGTCGTCGCCTCGCGCCGGAAACCTTCGCGGCGACATGGACGCGCTCGAACGCGAGCTCTCTCAACTCACGCAGAGCATGCGCGCCGCTCTCGCCGAGGTCGACGGCGTCGCGCCGTAGCAGTATTTCACACCTATTTAAATCAGCATAGACGCACCGATCGACGCGCATCCCGTCGTCTTCGTCTTCGTCTTCGTCGTCCGCGGCTCGCCCGCGAAACCTCAAACCTCGACTCGCGCCCGATCCGCGCGTCGTCGCTGCGCGCGCCCATCCTCGTCGATGTCGCGCCACATCGCGCGTCGCGCGTTCGCCCTCGCGCGCTCGACGTGCGCCACCGCGCTCGCGTCGTCGTCGTCGTCGTCGTCCGCGGCGTCGACGTCGACGTCCCGCGCCGCCCTCGGGAGCCTCGGGTCGTTCGCGTCCCCGCGCGCCGCGCTCGCGGCGTCGCCCGCGCGCGCGTTCGCGAGCGGGCTCACGATCGACGGCGGCGTCTCCCCGGCCGTGGATGCGGTGCCGGAGTCCGTCGTGGTGGTGCCGGAGGCGTCGAGGCCGACGATCCCGGCGACGGGTTTGGAGATTGAACCCAAGGGCGTCTTCGGCGTCGTGGAGGTGCGAACGCATCAGTTTAAAGTGTCGCCGGACGATTTGATATACGTCGATAAGATTAAGGGCGTGGGTGTGAACGACGTGGTGTCGCTGCCGAGGGTGCTGATGCTCGGGAATAAGACGACGACGGTGATCGGGCGGCCGACGGTGCCGGGCGCCGAGGTGGTGGCGTTGGTGGAGGAGCAAGTTCGGGATGGGAAGAAGATCATCTTTAAGAAAAAGCGCAGAAAGAATTATCGCAGATCGAAGGGGTTCCGCGCGCAGCTCACGGGATTGCGAGTGTTAGAGGTTAGAGGCATCGACGAGTAGATTTTAGCGAGGAAATGAAATGTAATACATTTCGTTCGTAGACACACAACAACAGGAAGCTCACGCGAAGACGCGACGAATACCGTGTGCGAACTCGGAGTCTTTAAACTGCGGGGAGTTCGGATCGTGGATCGAATCCATGGCGAACTGCTTCTTGAACGGGGTCATGTAGTCGCGAATGGCGTCGCCGTACGGCTGCAAACGTCGCTTCATCACGGTCGTGACATCGCTCAACGAGTGTATGCCGAGAGTTTTACACGCCGTCAGCGTTAAACCGAGCGTGCCCCACACCGCGAGTGTGCCTCCCCAGGCCATCGCGCGTCCCGGAGTCGGGTCGGGCATGAGCTTGATTCGTTTCCCGGCGACTTCAACGAAGGAGGTATCGACCATGTGTTTCGCCGCTCTCGACTCGAGCGTGTTCGCGCGCTTCGGCCCCTCGGACATCAACGTCGACGCCTTGTGCACGCTGAAGATTGTGGCGTTTTCCACTCCACTCTGCGTCGTTCCCGCGACCCATTTATTCTTACCGAGGCTGACACGTCCGCCCAACAGAAACCCGTCCGTGTACTTGGCCAGTCGCACCGTGTGTCGATTCATGAACTCACGATCGATCACGCGTCGGTCCACCTTGATCTCATCCGGCCCCGCCAATCGAAGCGAGTGCGCCATGATTTGCGGCAGCGCGCTCGCGCCGACGCTCGTCGTCGGCGCTCGCCGACGCGCCGCCTCCATGGCGCTCTCGTACCGCCCCTCCGCCTTGAGTCGCGCGATGTACCGTCGAACCTCCGCCTCCTGTTCCGTCTTGAAGAACTTTTCCTCGTGCACGCGACGCACCGCGTCCAGCACGCTGCCGCTCATCGCGCGCGTCTCGGCGCGTCCCGCCGTCAAAAACGCGACCGCGTCCTCGTCAGCAGGGACGAAAGTGCGCGCGCGACGTGTCGAGCGATGTGCGTGCGGCGCGCGGAGGTTGAGGCGCGCGCGACGGCGAGTGTGTCTTTTTTGTGATGGTTCGCTCGAGAGCGATGGGGGTGATGCGGAGAGTGCGGACGACGGCGCGCGCGCGGGCGCGTGAGCGCGAATCTTTATCGGTGGTTATGGATATTCCCTCTAGAGCGCGCGTCGAAGAAGTTGACGCGCGCGTGGCGCTCAAACGCGCGGGAAAAGACGCGACATTGATGACATTCAAAATTACAAGGGATCTGGACGCGCGCGCGCGCGCTAAGTGATTCGAGACGTCGGGATGGTGAAGGATTCCGTCGACGTGCCTTCGTCGCCGACGGTGTATTGCGCAATGAATCGGGAGGAAATCATGTCTCGCACCACCCAAACGTGCAGTTGGAAGGTCTTGACGATGCCCTGGTGAAATGGATGCACGTCGACGTAGTGAATCTCTTTCCCTTCGAAGTCTACCCAATACAGGGAGACGGCGGTTGACCTCGAGTTGTAGAAGACGGCGCCTCGGCGAAGTAAACCGGGAACGGATTTCACGGAACCGTCGAAAGGTGCACCCGTAGACCCGCTCGTCCATACCGCGTGCGATATGAAATCCTCGTCGTCGTCCTCTTCATCGGGTTCGCTCGCGTCTTCGCTCGACACATCCGTGAGCCCCGACGTCGACGACTTGTCTCCGCGAGTCTTCTCTTTCTCGCCCGAAGACCCCTCACTCGTAGTCGACTCCTTCGTGAGCGCCATTTTGCTAAACTCCGCCGCGGCGTGCTTTTTGAAATAATTTACCAAATCTTCGATACCGTCTAATCGCACAACCGACATTCGCGACTTTTTCGCTCGCGTCGCCTTGAGCACGGTGTCGTCCTCCGCGTCGCCTTCGACCGCTCTCGCGCGACGTTCCTCATCCGCGAGCGCTGCGCACGTCGGCCCTTGAAGCGACGAACACAACGACTCGTCATCCATTAAATCCGTCACTTGATTCATCAACGTCTGCGTCGAGAGCGAGTCATCAAGATTCGTCAGTCGTTTCGCGCGCGAGCTCCAACCACTTTCTGTTACCCTCGACCGAGCCGACCGTTCACGCGCACGTCGACGTCCTCGCGCGTCGCACCTCTCTCGGAAACGCCACGTGCTTGGCGATCATATCACTCAGTGAATATCCGCGCATCGACGGCCCCGCATCGTCCGAGCTCGCGACGGCGACGTCGTCCGTGCTCAGAATGACCTCCGCGCGCGCGACGTCCCGACACGCGACGAGGACGACGAGCGCGAGGGCGCGGGCGAGCGAGACGCGGGCACGACGCGCGCGAATGTGCGATGCGTCGGACGCGCGATGTCGCATGACGTTCGGTCGACGCGCGCGCGCGCGCGAGTGACGTGAGTGATGAACCGAAATCCAAACGCGAGCCCGTTTCGTTTCGATGAGACTGTTATTGTAACTGCGTCGCTCGAGGCGACGATGATTGATTATTCTAAGCGCTCTTGACCGGCGGCGTGTTCTTCAACACGCGCAGCAACGAACGCATCTTGGAGAGATCGGTGAGAGAGTTTTCGACGAGGTTTTCTTCGCTCGCGTACGCGCACACCGCCTCCCACCCCGTGGCGTTGGCGAAGAGCTCTTCCTCCGCGGTCTGTCGCTCGCGGTTTGCCTGCTTCTTATTCGCGATCTGTTTCGCGCGCTGCGAGTTCATGAGCTCAATCTCCGCCTGCGCCTCCTCCTTGATGCGCTCGATCTCGCGCTTTTCCTCGTCTTCCTTCTCCGAGATGACTTTCGCCTGCTCGGCTCGGAACGCCTGCAAGTGCGGCGAGTTGTACATGTTCAAGGCGGGTTCCGCCGCCGGTTCCGACGCCGACACCGCCGACGCCTCCATATCCGGTTCCGCGAAATCAGCCTCGCTCAGCGCCGCGTGCGAACTCACGTTCGACATGGGTTCCGCGGGCGCGTCGTCGAGCGCCGCCTGTTCCGCCGCCGCCGGCTCGGACGCGAAATCACCGAAATCATCCAACCCACCCTCGCTCACGGGCGCCACCGCCGGCACCGCCTCCGCGCGTTCTTCCCCGTTGGCGCCTCCCACGGACTCAGTCAGCGAACTGACGCTCTGAAACGAGGAATTCATCTGTAAATCGCTCTGCGACGCGCTCGCCGGCGGCGCGGCGTCGCCCCGCGTCTCCGTCGCGGCGTTTTCCACCCCACCCGATTCGGGCTGTTGATGCGGCGCGTTCATCACCGCGGTTCCATCGTCTGCGTGCATCACGAGCGCGCGTCAGTCATCAAATCCTCGGTCATCCTCGTCGCCCACGCGCGCGAATCCATCGATCCATCCATCGATCCATCCATCGGAGATCTGACGCGCGCGCCGTCGCATCCCCTCGTCTCGCGCCATCGCTTCGCATCCCTCCGACGCACCGCGCACCGCGCCTTCGCGCCCGTCGTTCGACGCACCCCCCGTCGCCACCGCGCTCGCGAACGCGTCGACGAGATTCTCTCCCGACATCTGTGAATGATTGACACCGAGGCGTCACCGAGTGACGAATGACGCGACGTCTCGTCGCGAGACACTCGTCGTCGTCCGACGACGATGCGCGAAAACGCTCGACACAGTCGCGAACGCGACGACGACGCGGTGCGTCTGTGGACGACGAGGGAGACGCGGCGTCGGTACGACGATTTCGCGACGCTGTACGCGCTCGCGCGCGCGATTGAAAAATTAGAGCGCGCGTACGTGCGGTCGAGCGTGGACGCGCGGGCGTACGAAGGGGCGTGCGTGGACCTGGTGAGTAAGTTTAAGGCGCTGAGGAGCGTGACGCGGGAGTCGGTGCCGGATCTCGAACGATTCTTCGCGACGTACGGCGCGGCGGTGCCCAAGGCGACGAGACGGTTGGAGCTCGGCGTGCCGGCGACGGCGGAACACCGCGCGTCGACGGCGAGAGGGACGGAAGAGGATCGTGAGGATGAAGCGAGGATCGTGGCGGAGGCGACGCACTGTTTCATAGGGGTGATGGACACGGTGAAGCTGGACATGCGAGCGAAGGATCAGGTGGCGCCGATGGTTGGCGATTTATTGTTGGCGCTGTGCAAGTTGGGGCGATTGCCGGCGGATTTCGAGGGGACGCGGTGCGCGAGGAAATGGGCGCTGCGGATGGATACCATGCGCGCGAGCGAGTGTCTGAGCGCGGAGGAGGGGAGGGAATTTTTGTATGAGATTGAGAGCGCGTACGCGGCGTTTTTGCGGTGTCTCGCGTCGTAGAAGATTAGAAGAAGGAAAGATTGTTGTAGTTTTAGTTGGGCGAAACGCCTCGTACGCTCTGTTTCAAAAATGAATTCGTCACGTCACCGCCTGTGGTATGCCGTGATGTTGTGTCTTATAGTTTCTCGGTGGCGTTCTAGGAACGTCCGGAAGCGTCGCTCGCACGACGCCCACGCCTTTCGTCCTTCCCTCGCGAAAGATGACTCTGGTTCCCACCATCAAAAATTCGGGTCTGTGCGACCATTCAAACGTCACGAGCGCGCGATCGCCCATTCGAAGGATGTCTTTGCCCGCGATGGCGCAGATACGCGCGGCTTGTCGCACGGTGACGCAGTGTAAAACAGGCGAATAACCAACCTTGAGCGTCGTCGGGTGACTCAGGATGACGACCTCCGCCTGAAATTGCCAGCACGCCTTGGGATCGACGCTCGCGTCGCACAAAACCATGCCCTTTCGTATCTCGTGTTTGTGAATGTGGCCTTTGCGAGGTTTAATACAAAAACTTCCAGTCGTGCCGTGTTCGACGTGCTCGACGGGAACGCGTTTGTTCTGAATGCTCTTCACCAACACGGGCGTGAACGCGCCGTGACCGTCCGGACCGAGTAAAAGCGACGTCTGAGCAAGGACTTTGCCGCTCACGACCAATCCGCTGACGACGGTGCCGATTCCCTGCACGGTGAACGAATCATCGAGGTGCACGAGCGTCTCGTTTCCTTCCAGAGGCTTGAACATTTTCCGAGATGGAATGTGATTCAAAAACATGCGAATGAATCCCAATCCCTCTCCCGTCACGCACGACGCCTGAAAAATAGGCGTGATCACGCCGCCGGCGATGTTCTTGACCGTCGTCATGACGTCTTGTTCGTTACGCACGAGAATGGGCGTCTTGTGCACGCCCGGACGTTTGAGCATTTTTAGCAACGCCTCGAGCGTCGCGGCTCGATTTTCTTCGCTCGCCATGTCGATTTTCGTGACGATGACAAAGAACGGCACCTTCAAGCCGAGCATGATGGACAAGTGTTCCTTCGTCATGCCGACGATGCCGCCTCTGTTCGCGTCGACACACATGAGAGCAAAGTCCGGAAGACTGCCGGCGATGCCGTGCATGGTCGTTCGCAGATACCGCTCGTGCCCGCACAAATCGCTGAAATGAATCACCTTGGCGGAGGCGGACACGATCTCCTCCCATCGAAGCTGATGCGCCTCTCGAACGTCGGGATTGGCGTAGTTCACGATGGTCCCGTCGGGCGCGTACCCGATGATCTGTTGACTGATGGCGGACGTTCGACCCGTCTCCAGCTCGTGTTTATGTCTGAACACGCCGCCGCGCGCCAAACCGCGTCCGTTATCCAACCCGCCCTTCGTCAGCACGCCCAAAACCGTCGATTTTCCCGAATCTACATTTCCTAGCGTCGTTATTCGAATCTCCTTGTGTCTCGTCTCCCTCAGTCTCTTCCGAATCAACGCCGTCGCCGTCGCTCTCCCGTCTCTCGTCCGTCTCTCGCGCACCGTCGTGCATTGACATTCGATCGCCTCCGCCATTCGCCTCAGCGTCTCCGCGCTCTCTCGCATCTCCTCCTCCGTCAACCCGAACGCGCTCCCGTCGTCGTCCACACCGAGTTCATACAGCGCCTCTCCCTCACCCTCCTCGCATCGCCACCGCAACTGCGTCACGAGCTCCTCGAACCTCTCGTCGGGCACGCCCACGAGCGCGCGCTTGTACTCGTGATTCCCGTCGTCGCGCTCGGGTTCGAGCGCGCGCGCGAGCTGATCGAACCCGAACGCGTCCGTCGGGCTCGTCGCCGTCGTCTTTCCCATGCCCGCGCGCGGTTCGACGTCGAGGAGTGTCGCGCGCGTCCGGCGGCTGGGACTGATTCTGTTACTTTTTCATCCCGCGCGTTTTACAACGGCGAACCGAACCGAGCGAAACGAAACGAAAGGGAACCGACTCGCGAGCGGTGGAAGCAAAACGCTGGATTCGTCCGTCGAACGGCGCGTGGCGCGTGGATGCGGGGGATGACGCGAAATGAGACACCGGAGATCGATCCACGCACCCGTTCCATGAATCACGCCGCGCGGCGACGCGGAGGCACCCGGGTCCGCCGCCGGGTCCGTCGTCACGGCGGCGTCTGCACGGACCACTCCAACACGTCGACGGCCTGCCAGAGCTCGCCCGAAGAGGCGGTGAATCCGACCCACGCGTCGGTGTGTCCGTCGCGTAAGATGCTCTCGACGGCGAAGGGAACGCTCATGAGGGGTTCAACGGCGTCGTCGAGGTGCACGGCGAGAATGCCGAGGGTGTCGGCGGTGTGGGAACTGAGCGCGGTGGAGAGACCGGTGATTTCGCCGGATTCGATGGCGAAGAACATGTCGTCGACGGAAATGTCGGGGGTGTAGCGGATGTGGACCTCGTGGACGAGACCGTCGTTGATGGAACTGTCGCTGATGGAACCGTCGAGGGCGACGGAGGCGAGACTGGCGCTGGCGTGCGCCGTGTTGGCGGATTTGCCGCGCGTGTGTACGGCGACGTGACTCTCGCGAGGTTCCTCAAAATCTGGGGTGTAGACGGTGTCGAATTCGAACGCGATAGAGTATGGGATTCCGCCGTAGCCCAAGAACGGACCGCCGGCGCCGAGATCGGTCGCGTCGGGGACGTCATCTTTGTCGTCGCGAATGACAAACGCGAAACCGTCGCCCCCCGTCGTGACGCACTTTTCGTAGAGTGTCGTGTGTATCGACTGGACGAAGGCGCCGGATACGCTCTGCACGAAATCGCACGTTTGAGTGGATTGCGTCACCATAAATTTGAAGGTGACGTTGAAACCTCTTGTGACTTCCTGTCGTTGCGGATGCCAAAAGGCACCCGTCACGTTTTGCGTGTCGTCGATGACTCGCATCGCTTTGTAATCACACGTGCCGAGCTCGCGCGTTCCCTCGTCGTCGCTCGCACTCGTCTGAGTCCGGAGCGTTCCGAAAGAGTCTATGCGCCTCGGGCCGCGGGCGGTGGTTTGCGTGGATTTAGTCTTTTGTCCGTAATCCTGCGTCCACCAACCGCCCGAGACTTTCCAAGAACCGCTCGCGGCGCTTCGCTCCATGGACGCGTCGGTCTTGGAGAAACGCGAGTCCAACCACACGCGCTCGCACGTTGGCGGCACGGGTTCGGGATCGGTGCGCCAATCGGCCGCACACGTGCACCTCTGATCGGCCCACTCTTCGACTGAATCGAAAATCCGCTCATCGAAATCATTCCACGCCTGATCTTTCCTGCCTCTGGCAGACTCCCAGTCATCCGGCATGCCCTCGCTATTCGTGTAGATGCCGAGATAATTATCATCCGTCTTCTTACCGTGTAGACGATGCGTTCTGCGATACGTCGATCCCGTGCAGAATGGATAAATGACGCCGATAAACTCCACCTTGACTTGGAGTTCTTCGTAGTCACTCGTATTCGTCACTCGTCTGCTTCTGACGAACACCGTGTTATCAGAGTTCGGATCGCTGGTTGAATTGATGATATCATCGCGACCGGTCACATAAATGGATTGCCACGAGTCCAAGTACTCTTGTTCGACGGATGTCTCTCCGTAAACTAAACTCTCGACAACCTCAACTTCGGCTGCGTTGGCGATGAGTGAGTCGGGCTGAATGGTGTACGTGGTCTCCTCGTCCGTGGACGCCTCGAAGTACTGTAAAGAGCCACTTTCGATTTGTTCTCCTGTGTAGGGCCCGATGATCACCCCGTTCAGAAGCTTCACTAAATAAATTCGCGTGCACAAGTTTGCATTCTCTTGTCGCTCGGCGGCGTTCGCCGCGAGGCAAGTACCGCAAGCGTCCAACGTCTTACCGCTATTCGGTACGCCGTCGCATCCGCAGCACCCACCCCCTCCGGCATCGCACGCCGTTTTGAATTCTACTGGATCGGTACATCCACTACCGACCTGTCCGACCGCGTTCGGATCCAGATCCATCCTCGGGTCGGATGAACCGAAGCACGCGTCCTGTACTTTCCCGCTCGCGATGATACCATCGCATCCTAAACAAGTGCTCCCGTCACTCGTACCCTGACAAACCCCACACACGTCTATCTCTAACTCGCCTTCGGCATCGCACACTCCGCAATCGTCGGGATACGACCCACCCAAGGGCCCCACCGGCGTCTTGTCGATGGTACATCCCCCGCAGTCATCTAATTGTCCCCCGCAGACGCCGCACGCGTCGCGTTGCGCGTTCGACACCGCCGGTTGCGAGCTCGGCGTCGGATAACACATGGTCGTGTCCAACGCTCGCTGTTCTTCGACGAGCGCCCACGCATCATCGTACGCTTGCTTCGCTTCTTCGTACAGATCTCGCGCGTGGATGCGCGCTTTAGGAAACGGCAGCGTTTTAAAATCCTCCATGAGTGCCTGCGCCTCCCCGAACGCCCTCTGCCCTTGCTTCCAGAGACTTTCTATCCGCACGTGCGCGTCCGGCTTGACCCCGTTCGGATAATACGACTCGGGGTCCACGCACACGCAACACAAATCCCGCGTATTTTTCCCAAACGCCACCCCCGCGCAGTCGCAACACCAGCCCCAAAGCGACGGATCATCCCCCGCGCACCCGTTCCCTCCGCACACCCCGCACTCGTCCAACACCGCGCCACTGTTCGGCACGCCGTCGCACCCGACGCACCCACCGAGATGATAATTCGGCACCCCCGCTCTCGAAAACGTCTCGCTCGTCGGCGTCGCGCACGTCCCGCACGCGTCCGCGACGGCGTTCCCATCCGTGTTCCCCGCGCAATCCACGCACGTCGAGTTAAACGCGCACGACGAATCACTCCCCCGATCACACGCCGTCCCACACCCCCCGCACGCGTCGAACACCGTTCCACTATTCGCGACGCCGTCGCACCCTCGACACCTCGCGCCGTCGCCGGCGCACGTCCCGCACGCGTCGCGCGTCACCGCTCGAAACGACGCCGACCCGGCGTACGTCACCCCCGGCGCGCTCGCGTCCGAGGTCGGCGCGAGCGTGAACCCGGCGTTCGCGACCGTCGCGCGCGTCATCAGCGCGAGCGCGACGACCACCGCGCGCGTCGCCGTCGCCCGCGGCATCCTCCTCATCATAATCATCAATCCTCGCGTCGCGCGCCACGACGACGATACGGACGACGACACGGACGACGATACGGACGACGACGACCACCACGACCACGACGGCGCGTCTCCACCCTTCACCGCGCGTCGCCGTCCGTCGTCCATCCCTCCCGACGTCGCGCCCGCGGCCCGACCGACCGTTCAACGGCGACCGACCGACCGCGCGCACACCGCCCACACTACGACGCACACATGGCACTATTCCACTAGTCAATCACGAAACCCCCCATATACGATCGAATCACACGCGATCCAATCAGATGACGCGCGCGAGATTGTGCGCGCGCGCGTGGGGAGATTTGAGACGTCTCTTTCGAGGGTCATGACTAGTCAAGTGTCCCCCTCGATTCCCGCGGATTTCGTTTCGCGGGCGCGGTCGCGGGATGCGTCCCTCGAGATGGCGAGTGAGGACTCGTGGCGTGGCGCGCGACCGATCGATCGCGCCGACCGATGCGATGCGATGGGAAAAGATAACGCGCGATGCGATGGGACGCGCGCGCGAGACACGCGCGCGCGCGTCGACGTCGAGCGACGCGAACGACGACGACGATGCGAGCGGTGATGCCGACGCGATCGATGGCGACGCCGACCGCGACGAGGGCGACGCGGATGCGACCTCGGACGACGGAGGCGAAGACGGGCGGCGGGGCGATGGTCTCGAGGCTGAGGACGACGCGAACGAGGACGCGCGCGGTGTCGGCGCCGGTGAGGGAGGAGGAGAGCCGAACGAGGACGGTGGGTGGTGGGAACGGTGAGAGTGGTGGAGACGGGGAGACGCCGTTCGAGCGCGAGTATAAGGATTACGCCACCGGGTACGCGTCGGTGCCGGGACTGGCGTACGAGAACATGGGGTGGGTGACCGAGGTGGAGGGCGAGATCCCGAAGGAGATGGTCGGGACGTTGTTGAGAAACGGACCGGCGATGTACGAGAGAGATGGATTCGTGAAGAGTTATCTCGATGGTGACGGTATGGTGACGTCGATCGCGATCAAGGATGGTAAGGCGTACTTTCGAAACAAGTTTGTGCGCACGGAGCACTTCGACAAGGAGGAGGAACTCGGACGGTACACCGAGCCGAGCATCTTCACCGCGAGCGATCCGAGAAAGCCGGCGTTGTTTTACAGATTGTTTAGCGATATTTTGGGAGGCAATCTGGCGCGAAAGCAAAACGGCGCGTACAACGTGTTGAACTGGGGAGATTCGCTCGTGGCGGTTGACTACAAGAAGCCGTACGCGCTCAACCCGGACACGTTGGAAACGATCGGCCACGGTGCGTGCGACCTGTCTTCGGTCATGCACACGTCTCACTACCGCACGGTGACCGAACCGGACGGAAGCCGACGATGCGTGGCGTTCTTGAACGAAGTTGACTGGCGCGCGAACGCCGGCGTCGGCACGACGAAAGCTGTCTTCTACGAGTTTGACGAACAAGGCAACGAAGTGAGCCGTCGCGCGTACGACTACCCGGCGTCGTACGTGCACGATCTTATCGTCACCGAAAACTACTACATTTTATTCGATTGCCCGATCAAGATTGATTTCCCGGCGGTCTTCACCAAGTACATCTTTGAAAAGTCGTGTCTCTCCGAACTCATCTGCGAAGACACCGAACGACGACCGTTGTTCCGTATTTTCCCGAGACGCGGGGACTCGCGTGAAGTCCTCACCGCGCCTGCGGATTATTGGTGCTACGCGTACCACCACGTGAACGGTTACGAGGACCCGGAGGGCAACGTTGTCTTTGACACGTGCACGTGGGATAAATTTACGCTGTACTTCACGGACATTTGCAACCCGAACGGTAAGGACAACTACCCTCGCATGAAGTTGAGTCGATTCTTGATCGACATGAAGAAGCTCGAGGCGAAGCACTACGAATTGAGCGACGTTCCGTGCGAGTTGCCGATTACGAGCTGGGATTACACGGGTGAGCAGTACGAGCACATGTACCTGAGCACCTCCGTCGGTCGCACTGCGGAAGGCGTCAACGGCCCCATGCAAGCGCTCACAAAGGCTTCCATCAAGCCGGATAGCAAGGAACTCTATTATGAAGAGCAATGGGTGCCCGGTGATCGCAAATTTGCCATGGAACCTTTCTTCGTGCCGCGCCCCGGAGGCACGGCTGAGGACGACGGCTGGGTCGTCGCCCTCGTGCACGACGCCGCCTACGAAAAGAGTAACTTTGGCGGTCGCGGTACCGAAATGGTTATTATTGATGCGCAAAAGTTTGCCGAAGGTCCGGTTGCTCGACTTCGCCTCCCGACGTACGTGCCGTTCGGCGTGCACGGCTCCTGGAGCTCCAAGTACGTCGCGGGCCCGCCGAAGGAAGATGAGTTGAACAGGTTAGAAGCTATGCGCGAGAAGAATGATGATAAGCCTGTCAGCCTCGGCTCGAGCGCCGCTGAGCCGGTCATCTACAATACGCCGACGCCGCAAGCCATCGGAGTGGGCGTCGCCGGATTAGTGTTAGGTATCACCGCCCTCAGCTCCATCCTCCCGTGATGGGCTCAAGATCCCCTCGTCGCACCGACCCATGTCGTAGAGTCGCTTGACTCGTCGGCGGTCAGACCATCGCGATGGCGCGGTTTTTTAAAAACAGACACGCGTTGGACGATCACATGCCGCCAAATAGTAGAGCAAAACCAGTATGTAGAACTATACAATAATAAACTAAACTGACTATATTCGTGTTCAACTCTCGCGCTGCAAGTCCTCCACGCTGTCCACGACAGGCATCGCTTGGAGTTTGCCGATGAGACCGTTCACCAGAACGTCCTCCTTTGGTGAATCGGTGAAATTTCTCTCGACGGAGTGACGCTCACAGAACGCCTCGATGCGATCCCACGCTTCTTGTAATTCGTCATCCGGAACGGTGATGACGAGACGGAGGTAGCCAGGGGCGTGGAAACACGTACCGGGCAACACCAGAACGGCTTCCTCGGAAAGCAAGCGTTTGGCGAAAACCACATCATCGTACGTTCCATCTTCAGACTTGAACGCGTCCGGGTCCATCTTGAGTAACATATACATCGCACCTTGCGGCTCACATGGTACACTCAGGCCTCTCACACGCGCACAACGCTCGATGCAACGCGTGCTTGCGCTCTTCAGAACGGTCAACGTTCTCTCGAGCCAAATCTCTTCGTTCGCCTGAAATATACCCGGAATAGCGGCCTGAATCGGCGTAGGTGGACCAAGGGAAACTTGACACAGATTATTAATCGCCAGTTTCACTCCTGCGGCTTGTAAGATGTGATCGTAATCGTGGAGAACCAACCAACCGATGCGCCAACCCGGAGTCAACCACCGTTTGCTCAACGCGCTCACCGCCATCACTGGCACTCGTCCACTAAACTTGGCGATGGATTTGAAAGGCCTGATCTTGTCGAAAAATACGTCTTCGTAGACCTCATCGGCTATTATGGGTAAATGCAGCGCCTCACAGGTCGTGCAAATCGCGCGAAGATGTTTTTCGCTAAAAACCGCCCCGCACGGATTACTAGGATTGTTCACCACAATCGCCACCGTGTTCTCATCCCGAAGTCTTCTAACGTCGTCCAACTTTATTTCCCATCCATTTTCCGGGTCCAACTCATAAAACTTGTACTTGATGCCGTGCCTGTGACACAACGTTTCGTAAAGCGGGAATCCCGGCTTCGGGAGTAATATGTTTGCCCCGTCGACCGCGAGCGCCGCGAACGAGTGCGAAAGCGCTTCCGAACATCCTACAGTCATAAAAACATCCTCCGCCTGGAGCGGTCGGCGATTCTCCTCGGAATAACGAGCCGCCACGGCGTCCCTCGCTTCCACCATGCCCGCGCTCGCGGTGTACCCGTTGTGTACGCACGCGGCGAACGCCCCGACCACCTCCTCCATCGCCGCCTTGGGCGGTAACAAGTGCCCAAACACCGTCGGATCTCCCTGCGCGAGCGATATCAACGACTTGTCCGGATTCGCCTGCCCGACCATCTCGTCCACTATGCGACGGATGGGATTACACAAGTCCTTCAGCGGCGACGCCCGCACGTTCCACCCGTTCTCGCGATAGCCATCGGTGGGAGTCTCGCGGTCGATCGTGATCGATCGCCGACCCTTCGTCGCGCCGATCTCGTGGCTCACCGTCATCGCGTCGTCGCGTCGCGCTCGGAGCTATTTCTGTCCCCGTCGCCGGCGGTGCGCGCGGCGGCTCCCCTTCGAGACGCGCGCGCGGACGATGCCGAGGCCGAGGCCGAGGCCGAACGGTGCGGGTGTGCGTTCTTTACCCACGTCACGTCGTTCGCGCGCGGTGGCGAACTCGCGCGCGGCGGAATGGCGGCGGTTGGTTCGAGACGGCGACGTCACGATAAGCTTTTCTCTTCTGAGCCGAGCCGCGCGCGGGCGCGCGAAGGGAAAGACGCGCGCGCGCGACAATGTACACCGTGATGCTACAAGGAATGGCTACGGGGAAAGAATGATTTGAATCTATAGTTTCGATGGAAACTTTGACGGCGAGGAGGCGTCGGTGAAGAGTTCGCTCGCCGAGGACGCGACCTCTCGAGGCGCCTCCATCGGACCCAAGTGACTGTTGTTCGGGAACTCGATGAGCGCGCCCGCGGTGATGGCGGCGGCGAGGGACGGCGCGATGACGGCGGAGTATATGGGTGAGCGACCGTCCGGGGCGACGGACGTGCCTTTGGCGATGACGACTGGACACGCTATTTTTTTCAGTTGACCGAACGCCTCGGTTTCGGCGTTGCCCGCCTCGTAAATACCGATTTCGGTCTCCGTCGAGCACGCGAGGCGAACGCCGTCGCCGTCTTCGGCTGGAATGAAACCACCGTTGTTGACGTACGCGTCGAGCGCGTCTTTATGCCACGCCTTCGTCGGCATCTTACTCTGATACGCGGCAAGCGCCTCAGCGGCGCTCGAAAACCGAGACCGCCGCTTGGACGCGCTCTTCACCATGTACGCCGTCGACGCCATGAGCGGCGAGTCCGGGGACACGTCCAACCCAGGCGCGTCTCGAGACGAAAGCACAAATATCGGTTCGAACGCGTAAATCGACCGAAACGTCCCCGGTCGTCTCGCCTCGGCCATCAACAACGCGTGCCCGCCGCACGAGTGCCCGAACGCGTGACACCTGTGCAACCCCAACGCCGTCACCACCGCCGCACAATCGTCCGTCAGCGCGCTCCAGCTCAACCTCCCGTTATTCACCGTCCCAGACCGACCGTGTCCGCGGAAATCCAACGCGTAACACGCGTACCCTCGCGCGCAGAGCTCGGCGATGAGCGGCTCGAAGACGCTCCCGTGAAACCCATTCGCGTGCGCCAGGAGCACCGCGTTCGAGTTATCGCGCGCGCGAGACCACGACGGGCTCGCGGGAAGGTGTTCCCGCACGTGTATCGTCACGCCATCGGCGGAGACGACGCGCGACGACATCTGCGGTCGACCGCGGGTCGGGGCGCCCAGTGGGCGCGAACGCGGGCGGGGAAACCGAACCGTTTGAAATTCGAACCTCGCGGTGACAGCTCGCGGCAGACACACGCGCGCGTCGGCGTCATCGCGCGTGGCGGCGAGAGTACGCGGTAGAAGAAAGGTTTTCGCGCGTGTACGGCGCGGATTGGACGCGCGACGCGGAACGACGGCGCGGTGGTTTGAGTGGGCACGCGGTTTGAGAATTTGAGCTCGCGCACGATGTTGGCGCGCATCGACGAGGACGGCGCACACGCCGGATCGTTGGAGGTCATCTTCGGTCCGATGTTTAGTGGAAAGTCCACCGAGCTGCAGAGACGCCTGCGCAGACACACGGTGGCGAGTCGGAGGGTGCTGGTGGTGAAGCACGCGGGGGATAATAGGTACGACGAGCAGGTCGGCTCCACGACGTCGGCGGTGACCCATGATTTGGCATCGATGCCGGCGCTGCCGACGAAGGATTTGCGAAACATCGATAACGTTTCGCACAACTACGACGTGATCGGCATCGACGAGGGGCAATTTTTCAACGACATCGCGCACTACTGCGAAAAGTGGGCGCAAACGGGTAAGACTGTCATCGTCGCCGCGCTGGACGCGACGTTCCAGCGCAAGCCTTTCAACTCCATCCTGCAGCTCGTGCCCTTGGCGGAAAAGGTGACGAAATTGACCGCCGTGTGCACGGACTGCGCGGCCGACGCCGCGTTCACGGCGCGAACGACCAAGGAGACGGACGTGGAAGTCATCGGGGGCTCTTCCTCGTACAAGGCGGTGTGTAGAAATTGCTACGAAAAGTATGCGGCGGAGATGCGCGAGAACGGTGCGAACGCGAAGACGGCGGTAGGGACGCCGTTGACGAAGCGCGTCGCGGAGCACATGGGTGAACTGAGTCTGAAGACGCCCGCTCCGACGGAGACTTCATTCACCTTTGCAACTCCGGCCACGCCGACTCTCGGTGAGGCGACCGTGCACAAGACGAAGAACGTCGAGAGTTCGGCGATGAAGAGCGCGAAAAAGTCACGTGGGTTCGGTGGCCCGGGACGGTCACCGCTGAACGATTTCATGACTGGTTTCCACCGCTCTCCACTCAGTACGTTGCGGTAGTCTGCACCACCAAATCATTTAGGCGAAAAGCTTTGAGATAGACGCTGAAAAAGCGATAATCGGCGAGTTTGTAAACATCTTTGACTAGTGATCACACATTTGACGGTTTGCGCGTCCTAATTCTAATTGCCTAGCTTCGAAACCTGTCCCCTAGGCCACCTCCGGCTCGCTTTAACATCTCTTCAGGCTTCAATTCTCCTGGCTTCCTAATGTTTAGGTCAGTGTCGCGATCAAACGGACGGTACTCCCAATTCGTTCCATCGTTCGGACCTTCTTTCTTGTCCTTTTTATCTTTTTTCTCCTTCTTTTCTTTCCTCTCTTTCTTTTGCGCGTCGCGTTGTTTCTCTTGGTGCACCTCAACGAGAGATTTCGCTCGGCGCGACGCGTTGTACTCTTCCACGAGACGCTTAGTCTCTTCTTCTTTCGCTTTAGCCGCAGGGAGCACATACTGTTGCTCTTGTGCTTGCAAAAACAATTGTTTTTCGCGTTCCGCCGCTTGTTGCGGAGTGTCCGTCCACGCGGCTTCCATCTCCGCCGTTCTCGCAACTTTTTCAGTCTTGGCGAAAGCGGTGACATTCACCGTCGGGGGACCCTGAGCCCGTTTCTCCGGCGGAAGATGGGTCATCCACTCCTCGCGTTTGTCGCCCTCATCCTTTGCGCCGTCGAGCAGCTCGTCGTCACCAGGAAGAGGAGTTCCCTTCATGCGCCGCCAAGCCGCTTTCTCGCGTTCACCTTCGAGCCACTTTTCGAATTCCTCACGCTCGTTGGCTTCGTTTCTCTTGGCATCGATTTTCGCGCGCTCATCGTCATCCGAAAGCGCAGTGTGCGCTTTCTTGATTGCGTCGAACGCTTCCTTTGCGTCTTCGTGCGAGCATTTATCGGGGTGCACCATGAGGGAGAGTTTCCAGTACTTCTTCTTAATTACGCTCTTCGTGTCACCCGGCGCCACGCTGAGGATGTCGTACGCATCTCCGCCGCGCTTGACGATGCGAACGAGCCGCATGGCACACGCTTCGCGCGTCTCGTTGGTGGTATTCTCCATTTCGGCGATAAGTTCCGGAGGCGGTGGACCGAAAGAGCTATCGAAGGCTAGTTCAGCCGCAGCCGCTTCGAGCATGCTCTTCGGCGGCACCATGGGTCCAAGAACACGCTTTGACGGCGCGTCTGCATTCTCTTGCCCTGCTTTGTCGTCTTTCGGCGGCGGCATAGACGGGCCGATGTCGGTTCCAATCGTCGGTTGCGGAGAGTTCTTGTCGCTATCGCTCGCGTCCTCAACCGTGGCGGCATGTGCCTCATCACCGGTCAACACCCGGACTTCACTCACATTTTGAGCCTTTTTCGCGCGTTTCTCCTCCGATCGAGACTTCTTACCCGCGTCAGCGTCAGGAGCCGGCTCTGTCCACGGTTCACGCGCCGCGCTAAATTTCTCTATTTCGCCCGCCGACTCGTCAAACACCGCGCCGAATCTGCTCAACAGACTCAAATCACGCTTGTCGAGCGCCCACATCCCTGTCTTCGACGAACGCACCAAGCACGCGTGATCAAAAAAGTAATCCAAATAGTTGCGCATCAGACTGTCGGCGACGCCCGCCGTCGCCACGCCTTGACCTCCATCCACCGTTCTCAACAAATCTCTAAAACTATTCCGTTCGCTCGGAAACTTGGCGAGCATGTGTCGCATCGCGTCCATCGCGAGTCGTCCTCGCTCAACTTGTTCGCGAACCGACCATCTCGGCGCACCGTCGCTTCCAGAGTCGCTCTCGCTCGAGCTCTCACTCGAACTCCCGCTCGAGTCTCTCCTCCTTCGATGCCTCTTCCGCTCGTCTCGCTCGTCCCGATCGCGTCGACGGCGCTTCTCCTTGCTCGGTTTCTTCGATTTCTTCTTGTGCTTAGACGAAGAGCGACGCTTCTTCCGTCGTCGCCCGTCGTCGTCGTCCTCACTCGCATCGTCTCGGCGGCTGGAACCGTCGCGCCGCCCCTCGACTCGCTCGCGCTGGTGCGCCGCGTACGCCGCGTGCAGCGCCTGCACGTTGGATAACGCTGCATTCAGCTGTGGGTGATTGCCCACCATGACGACTCGACGCTCGCGCGTCGCGCCGCGCGTCACTGTGCGGCTTGGGCGATTTTCGCGATGACGTCCCAGACGGCGAGAAATCTCACCGACGTCGCCGCGCGCGTCGCCGCGGCCGCCGTGCGCACGGGTCGACAGGCGGCAAACGTTCGTCTCGTCGCCGTGGGCAAGACCAAGCCGGCGTCCCAGCTCAGGGAGTGTTACGACGCGGGGCATCGGACGTTTGGGGAAAACTACGTGCAAGAGCTCGTCGAAAAGGCGCCGCAGATGCCCGATGACACCGTCTGGCACTTCATCGGGCACCTGCAGAGCAACAAGTGTAATCAATTATTCAGGGCGTGTCCGCACTTGGCCATGTTGGAGACCGTGGACAGCGTCAAGTTGGCGAACAAGTTGAACAGCACGCTCCCAGAGACGCGCGTCGAGCCGTTGCGCGTGCTAGTGCAGGTGAACACATCGGGCGAGGAGTCCAAGTACGGCGTCGAACCGGACGCGTGCACGGCGCTGGCGAAACACATCTACGACTCGTGCCCGAGATTACGATTCTCCGGGTTGATGACGATCGGGATGCCCGACTACACGAGCAAGCCCGAAAATTTCGAGACGCTTCGGCGGTGCAGGGAAGAGGTGTGCGAGGCGCTCGGTATCGAGGAATCCGCGTGCGAACTGAGCATGGGGATGAGCGGTGATTTCGAAGCGGCGATCGAGATGGGGAGCACGAACGTCCGCGTCGGGAGCACGATCTTCGGGGCGCGAGACTACTCGAAGAAGTGAGTGTTTATTTTTCATTTTTTAGTAGCATCACGACGTCCCCGCGCCCCTCTCATCGTTAGATCGCGCCGTGCGGTCGCCTCGCGCGCGTCGCATGTCGAGAACAAAGTCGAACGCGTCCGTCGCGCTCGCGCTCGGCGCGTTCGCGAGCGCGACGTTCGCGTTCCCGCTCTGGTACTGCTATGCCCCGAGCAAATCGATGTGGACGCAGGAGGAGAGTCTGAGCGTCGCCGCGGTGCGCAGAGGCGCGTTCATGAACAGTGGATCGAGAGACGTCGGTCTCAACGGGCGTTCGACGAAACCTTAGCGCGTCGCGCGAGAGAAACGTAGAAGCAGAGGTAGCAGTAGCCGTAGTGTGTGCATTTAGACACTCAACGTAGAGCGTAGAGCGCGTTCGAACGACGGGTTTTGACGATCGCGAGTGCGTACGCGTGTCCGTGTGAATTCAACAATGTTCAACTAAAGCCTACGACTGATCGCCGACCGCGCCGATGACGCCGTCGACGACGCTCGCCACCGCGGACGCCGACGCGACGCGGAGCTCGGGATCGAACACGCTCTTACCGAGTTCGGCCGCTTTCGAAATCGCCGGATCGAGCGGGACTTTACCCAAGAATGGCACACTCATCTGCGCGCACATGACCTCGGCGCCACCCTTGGAGGGCACGAAGACGTCCGCTCGAATGTTGAGCGAGTCGGCTAAATCCGGCGCGTGCTCCGCCAAGATTTCGCGCACGCGCGCGGTTTCGTCGGCACCCGTGCTCTGATTCACAAACGCGGCGTCGCTCGACGGTATTTGCAATCCAGACATGTTTTCGACGACACCCAACACCTTGATTCCAGTCTTTTTGCAAAAATTGAGCTCTTTTCGCACATCCGCCATGGCCACCTCTTGCGGCGTCGTCACGATGAGCGCTCCGTCCACGCCCGCCTCCTTCATGTACTGCACGATGCTCAGATGCTCGTCCGACGTTCCCGGCGGCGCGTCGACGATCAAGTAATCCAATTCACCCCACTCCGTGTCGCCCAAGAATTGTTTAATCAACCCGTTTTTCCTCGGTCCTCGCCAAATCACCGCGTCGTCCGGGTTCGGCAACAAGAATCCGATCGACATCACCCCCAGATTCTCCTCTACGTACACCGGAGACCAACCAGAATTACTCTTATGCACCTCCGCGCCCACCTCACCGCACATCAACGGCACCGACGGTCCACAGATATCGACGTCGAGCAACCCGACGTCTCGTCCCCGACTCGCCAACCCGAACGCCAACTGCGCCGCGAACGTGCTCTTCCCCACCCCACCCTTCCCACTGAGCACTAAAATCTTCCGACGCACCCCTCGCAACCGCTCCGCGACTCGAACCGCGTCCGCGTCCGTCTCCTCGCTCGCCGCTTTCACCGCCCCCGACGCGCACGCCGCTCGATTCGGACATCCCGCGCACGCCTCGCTCGTCCCCGCCGTCTTCGCGCGCGTCCCGGGACACGCCTCGGGCGCGTTCGCGGGCACGTCCGACATCGAGGCGTCCGCTCGCGTCGCGCGCGCGCGCGTCTGACGCGCGTCCCATTCGGACATTCGGACATTCGGACACGCCCGCGCCCGATTCGCGTCTCAACAGGAAAACGCGCCGCGACGCGATTCCGACGTCGCGGCGGTGACTCGCGCGCGCGAGAGTCGCGCGAGAGTCGCGGAACCGATGCGCGCGAACGCCTCGCGTGGGATGGAGGTCGATGCGGACGCGACCGCGGCGCGCGCGACGCGCGAGGAGACGGATGCGCGACGTCGGGAGGGCGCGGTCGGGACCGACGCGCGCGAGTCGGGACCGACGCGCGCGCGAGAGGAGACGCGCGAGCGAGCGAGGCAAAGGTCCGGGAGCGAGACGAGCTCGGTGAGAGGGGGGGTGGAGAGGGGGAGAGGGGTGAAGACGCCGTCGGAGGAGACGCGATTGTACGAACGAAGACGGTCGGCGTGGGAGGCGCTGTCGCGCGACGCGATCGGCGAGTGCGCGAAGGGGACGCTTCGGGATTCGTGGTTGTGGGGAAAGTTGAGCGATGTGACGAAAAGGGTGAGTGAGGGTGAACGCGCGGCGACGTTGCTCGACTATCTGCCGGACGACGAGGACCGCGTCGCCGTGGATTGCGTGGATGGCACGCGAAGAGGGATGACGCACAAGGAATTGCGCATCTTGATCGATCGAGTGAGCGAAAAGGATATGCCGGAGTGGGGTGTTCGTTCACACGGGCGGCGCGTGGCCGTGTTGGTGCCGAACGGACCCGAGCTCATGACGACGCTGATGTGCGTCATGCAGCGCCACTGCGCGGTGCCCATCAACCCGGCGACGACTCAAGAGGCGATCGAGGAAGAACTCATCAGTACGAATGCCCAGGTGTTATTGTATCAACGCGATGGAGGTAAGGGTGACGCGAAGATGCGTCGACTGTGCAAAAAGCTCGGTTTGACGCCTCTCATCATCTCTCCGAGCGCGCTCGTCGCCGGCGAGTTTTCGCTCACTGGTGATCCTTACAGCCTCGCGATTGAGGACGACCCCACCGGCTACGATGTGGAGTTAATGGATCCGACGCGCTTAGCGCTCATGCTGCACACCTCGGGGAGCACTGGGAAGAAGAAGGTTGTGCCCATCACCATGTCGCAAGTCCTCATGGGCGCGGCGGCCATCGCCGCGTCTTGCGGACTGGATCAGAAGGACATCTGTTGCAACTTTATGCCTCTGTTCCACGTCGGTGGGATTCTGAGAAACGTTCTCGCCCCCATCATCTCCGGGGGGGGGACTGTTGCCATGCCATTTTTTGATGTAGATAATTTTTGGCAAGTTTTGCAGACGAAGAAGTGCACCTGGTATTACGGTGCGCCGACCATGCACATGCTCATCGTTAAGTCTTCGGAAACGATGGAAAAGAGTGCAGATGGTCACGTTGATACGAGTTTGCGTTTTGTGGCAAACGCAGCCGGACCTCTGCCGCAGACGACGGCGATGGACCTTCGAAAATTGTTTGGAGGGGCCACCGTTTTGCCGTCGTATGGCATGACGGAGTGTATGCCGATTGCGTGTCCACCGTTGGGATACGCGTTGGAGCTACCAGGAACTTCTGGTCGTTCGATTGGTCCTGAAATTGGTATTTTCGATGACAAAGGGGATATTTGTCCATCGGGCGCTGTGGGTAACATCATGGTTCGCGGTTCGCTCGTGTTGAAAGGGTACGAGGGCGAGGAACACGAAACCAGTTTCACACCCGGCGGGTGGTTCAACACGGGTGATATCGGCAAGATGGATGATGATGGATATCTCTTCGTCACCGGTCGCTCGAAGGAAGTCATCAACCGCGGTGGTGAGATCATTTCGCCCGTGGAGATTGAGGAGGCTCTGATGACTGAACCGAGTATTTCTGAGTGCGTGGCGATTTCTGTTCCCCACAATACCCTTCAAGAAGTCGTGGGTGTCGTCGTCGTTCCTAAGGCTGGCTTCCAAGTCCCGGGCATGCGTCAAATCGTACATCACATGGCGAAGCGTCTGGCTCCTTCCAAGTGGCCTCAGTGTCTCATCCTCGCCGGCGGCATTCCGAAATCCATCACCGGCAAGGTGAGTCGCAGCGCCATCGCCAAGCAGTTGCGCCTGCCCGAATTCTACGACGGTATGACGGACATGGACACAATGTTTGAAGCTTCGTTTTCGCAAAACATGCTCTCTGAGGCGCGCATGCTCGATCTCAGCAGCGCCACCGAACAAGTCGTCGAGTCGCTTCTTCGCGTGCCCGGCGTCAATGACGCCGCGGCTTGGTGGGATCACACGGGTGCTGTCGTCGCCGTCGTCACCCCGAAGACCCTCGACGCCGGATCCGTGTGCAACCACTCGACGCTTTATCTTCCTGGGTACCTCGAACCGAAAGAAATTCTGCCCATCGCGTTGATTCCGCGCAATGAGAGTGGAGACATTGACATGGCGAAGATTCACGACATGCTCAGAGGTTCCAACGATTCACCGTCAAACCAAGTTCAGGAGTTGCTTGCGCACCTCTGGGCCGAGGTCCTCGATATCGATGAAAGCCACATCTCAATCAAGGATGACTTCTTCTTGAGCGGTGGCACGTCAATCATGGCTGGACAACTCGCTGGTTTAATTCGCAGAGAGTTTGACGTCAACGTCACTGGTGCCGACATGTTTGAACTTCGCACCATCGAGCGCGTCGCGCAAATGATTGAGAAGGAGAAGAGCCCAGCCGAGGTCGCGGGCACGAAACCAGACTATGCACCCAAGCCGGTCGGCCCGGTCGACTGGGTCACGCCCAGAGCGAGCAACGGCTTCTTCCCGAGCGTCGTGCAACTGGTTCCGTTGTACCTGATTCAGCCGTTTTACAACATGATGCGATGGGTGCTCTTTTTGATGTGCTGGTCGCACATGTTCCATTACCTCGGTCCGAGTTTGCACTTCATGCGACGAGAGCACTTCATGTCGACGAGTCAGAACTTTGGCATGCACGCAATGCACTCGCACTTTTACAGCACTGTGCAGCTCTTGTCCTTTTTCGTCGCCATTTTCCTCGTGGCGATTCTCGTGTCGCTCATCTTTCCGCTGAGCGCCATCATCTTCAAATGGCTCGCGCTCGGACGATTACAAGCGGGTTCATACCCACTCTGGGGACAATACTATCTCCGTTGGTTCTTGGTCGAACAAGTCACGAAGATTGCGGGACTCGGTATTTTCGAACTCTCGCCTTGGTTGTTCACATGGTACATGCGCTTCATGGGCGCGTCCATCGGCAAGAATTCCTTCGTGAACCCGAAAGCCATCATCGGCGATTTCGATCTCATCACGATTGAAAAGAACTCAACCATCGACGAAGGGTGCAACATTCGTGCGTTCGAGGCTCGACGAGGCGGCATGCGACTGTCCCCAGTTTACATCGGAGAGGGGTGCACGCTTTGCGTGCACGCCGTGTGCGGACCCGGCGCCTACGTGCCGTCCGGTTCCACCGTCGCCGCGTTTACGTCTTGGAGAGAGGTTGATCAATCTCAAGTCAAGCCAACGAGCGCAAAGACGGCGCAGATGCACTCAGAGACGCCGAGCATCGCGTCTCGCCTGTTCATCGCCTTGCCCATTGTGTTTTTCTGCTTTTTCGTTCGTTGGTTGCCTTGGATTCTCGTGTTGCGCGTCGTGCAGCAACACTCCATCGGAGATAATCTGTTGACGCACGCCGGCATGCAAGATTGGAGACGAGAATTGGAAACGTTGGATAGTGAATACGACGCGCTAGAAGTGTTCGTCACGCTTCTCGGACGTTTGAGTTGGCAAGACTGCATCGTGTGGTTTATGGATCCGTTTCGTCTGGGATGCATCGCGCTCGCGCGTTTGATGCACTCGACGCTCGGACCGCTCGTACAGCTCGCCGCGACCATTCTCGTGAAGCGTTTGATCATCGGCACGTTCAAGTCTGGTCGTTTACCGCAACATCCTGCGGCTCGCGAGTGGGAACTCACGCGTCGGTACATTATGAGAAAATTGTGTCCCGACGGCAAGTTTCACGGTGCCACCGATTTGCTCGGCAAACACTACAAGTACACGACGTTCATCTACCGAGCGCTCGGTGCGAAAGTGGGTGAGCGCATCTTCTGGCCCGGGTCCGGCATCATCGTCGGTGATGGTATGTATGATCTCCTTCACATCGAAGACGACGTCGTGTGGGGTTCTCGATCGGCTGTCTATCCCGCCGATACCATCGGGGCATTGCCGATTCGAGTGTGCCGAGGTGCCAACGTCGCCGATCGCTGCGTCATCTTCGGTGGTGTGACGATCATGCCGAATGCGTGCCTCGGTTCCGGAAGCGTCGCGGCGCGCAAGATGACGGTCGCGAGCGGCTCCGTTTGGATCGGCAGTCGCAACGGCGTCGCCGTGCAACTCGACCCCGGCGGAGCGTCGAGCATGGCGGATGATCGCCAAGGCGCCAAACCGTTCGGACGCGCCACCTATTTCGGCCAAGCGACGTATTCCATCGTCCCGTGGTGGTTTATTCCAGTCATATGTATGGGTTCTCAACTCTTCAAGTCTGCGGCCAACATGTTGCCCATTTACGCGTCGTGGTACACCACGGCGTTCATCTCGAGAGAATTTTTTGGCCGAGAGTGGCAAGCGCTCGCGGCGTCGCGATACCTCACCATTCTTTTCCTCGTGTTTCTTGTGTTGCGAGGATTTTACGTGACGCTGCGCTTGGTACACTCCATCGTTCTCAAGTGGCTCTTGATTGGAAGACGTGCCCCTGGCAACTATCCGTGGGACACGAGCTCGTATTGCTTCCGATGGAAGTTGTGCGACATCATGAGCGACACGTCTGATTTATTACTCTTGGGCGGAAGCGAACACTTGTGTCGCTATTTCCGTTTCAAAGGTTCCAAGATTGGACGAAACGTGTGTCTCTACCCCACGGGGGCGGATCCCGCCATGCCCGAACCGGATTTGGCCACCATCGGAGACGGCGCGTGCATCAATTACGCGCACGTCATCGCGCACACCAACACGCTCGGCGCCTTTGCTTTGAACAACATTCTCATTCGCGAACGCGCGACCCTGTGTATGGAGAGTCGCGTCATGGGAGGCACCTCTGTTGGCGCGGATTCCATTCTTCTCGAACACACCCTCGCCATGGTCGGCGACGAAGTCGAGCGTGGCAGCATCTGGCAAGGATGGCCCGTGCAAATGGTGCTCGCCGAACCGAGGCAAAAGAACGCGTCCAACAAGGAAAATACGCCGAACAAGAATAACACGTACGGCGCTCTGTGAACACCATCCAACCTGTAATTGTACAACACGCTAATGCTACTCTACTCTACGTACTGGTACACTACGTACATCGTCTTTCAATCCTCCGGGAACCAATCGAGCGCGTCGGCAAAGACGTCTTCGTCTCCGTCGGCGCGCGCCTCGGCGAACAGTTTCAAACCGAGCGGATAATTCTTGGACATGACGCGATAAATCAAGCCAACCTCATCCCAGTGCGTCTTCAACGCCGCCGCGCACGCCTCCGAACTCGCGTCGTGCGACTCCTCGATCGACCTCGCCCACTCATCCGCCAAGACGAGTTTGGCGAGATGTTTGCGCAAACCGGGATGCAACAACGCGCGCATCTGCGAACGCGCGTCGTCGCCGGGAGGCGCCGCCGCGTGCGGCGGTCGCGCCGACTCGGTGAAGTGCCACACGGTGAAACACAAACGTTCGCGTTTCGAAGGGAGCACGCGATGTAACCCAAACCGCGCGTCGAAGAATACCAACCGCCCGAACGTCGGTTCGATGACGACTGGTCGACGAGGAAACGGATGATACACCAACTCGCCCGCGTCCTCCGCGCGCCAATCTTCGTTTAAATAACACAACATCGTCACCAGTCTCGAATCCAACGCCGCGTCGCCGTCAAAATGCAGAGGAAAACATCCACCGCTTCCATCGTTCATCTGTAATTTAACGCTCGCCCTCGTCAGAGGAGTACCGTCGTCCCCGCGCCGCAACGCCGCGTTCAGCGCGTCTCGCATCGGCGTCCCGCGTCCCATCCCGCGTCCCATCCTCGAAAATCTCGGCGCGAGCTCCCTCTGCGCCGTCGTCATCGCGTGCGCCTCCAGCTCAAAAATCCCAGGTTTCACCAACGCACACCGCGCGCCGTCGCGCGCGAACACGGTTCGATTCTCTCGAAACGCGCGCGCCCTCGCGAGCGCTCGCATCTCTCCCGCGAGCGCCCTCGCGACGTCCGCGTCGACGGCGTCGTCCACGACGGCGTATCCGCACCGACGCAGCGACGCGCACACGTCTTCCGCGCGCGCGGTCGCGCGCTCGAACCCATCGACGCCCGCGAGCGTCGCCGCGCGCCGCACCGCGCGAGACGTCATTCACTGGCGCGCGTCCGCCTCGTGGGTGTTCGATTCATTCATGAGCGCCGCGCTCGACGCGGACGCGGATGCGAACGCGGACGCGCTCACGACGGCGCTCCTCGCGAGCGCGGGCGTCGATCGCGCGTCGCGTCGCGGTCGTCCATCTCGCGCGCGCGCGCTCAATCAACAGGATGATTCCGAGCTCTTTCTCGAACACGATCCACTGCTCGAGGACTCGTCGACGAGCGGTGAGGACGCGAGGAGCGACGAGGACGGGAGGGAGAACGATGAGGACGTCGAACGCGCGTCGTCGCGCGACATGGATGGGTCGGATGGACGCACGGGGGACGTGGCGACGGTGTTGGCGCTGTGGAACTCGATGGTGGGGAGCGCGGTGCTCGCCGCGCCGTGGGCCTTCACGGAGAGCGGCGTGGCGTTGGGCGTCGGGCTGGCGATCGGTCTCGGTGGTGTCATGGCGTACACGTGCGCGTTGGTGTTGAGGTACGGGGTGAGAGGGGATCACGAGGACGCGGCGAGCGTGTGTGGGGCGCATTTAGGGTCGTGGGCGCGCGTCGGGTGTAACGTCGCCATGGCGGCGATGATGACGCAATGCGTGGTGGTGTTCGATATGATGTTGAGCACGAGCGTGTACGGGATCGTGAAAGGGTTCGAGGATTTGGCCAAGGGAGGGGGTGAACCGCGCGCGGAAAGGTTGAATTTCTTGGCCGCGGCCATGGTGGGCTCGAGCAACTCGACCGACTCGGCGGGCGGATGGGCGACGTGCACGGATTCCATTCGCGACGCGGCCAAGTGTTGGAATCCGTACACCGCGGTGCTCGTCTCTGCGGCGGTGTTGATGCTGTTGGGGAGCATACGGAAGTTGGACGTATTCGTGTCGATGAGCGTGTTGGGACCGTTCTTCATGACGTATTTGATTTGTTTCATAATCTTTCAATCCGTCGTGGCGACGCCGCCCGAGGCGCCAATCGAACCGTACGCGAATTTCGCCACCTTCAAGAAGACGGCGGGCGTGTTGACGACGTGTCTGTTTTCGCATCACGCCGTCATACCGGTGTGTCGCGCCAATCGCAAGTCGAAGAACAACGTAAGGAATTTATTCATCGCGTACGGGTTGACGCTGTTGTCGTACACGGTGCCCGCCGTCGCCGGTAATTTCAGCGCGGCGTACGTATCCACGCGTCGAGGTCCACACGGATCTTCTCGTGCCGCCAACTTCCTTCGCGTGTTCCCGCCGAGCGATTACTACACATTATCCGCGCACATCGCCGTCACCGTCCAGTTTCTCACCATGGTTCCGCTCTTGATGTACATTTTGCGCACGCAAGTCATCGGTTTGCTCCCCAAGCTCAACGCCAAGACGGAATCCACCGTCTCCTTCCTCATCAACGTCGGCGTCATCGCCCTCGGTTCATTTTGCGCCGCGCAACCACACATCGACATCGGCGTCATCCTATCGAAATGCGGCGCCGTATTCGGGTTGATCTTCGCCTACGCCTCGCCGGTGCTCGTGCACGTCTTCGGCCGCCGAGGCGCGCGACACCCGTGGTGGAATAATCTCATTCACGGCGCCATCTTGGCGTTGGGCGTCGCCTTGGCCGTCTCGCAATTCACGGGGTGATGTGTGCGTGTGTGTGTTCTGTTCTATTTGTGTGTGTATTTCTCCTCTCGCGTTCGCATCGTTGTAACAACACGGAGAGTCGTCTCTCAAACGTCGGCGCGTAGGCGGCGAGCGGTGCCCCCTCCTCAATCACCGACGCGGAGAACCATGTCCTCGCACGTCGTCAGAGCGCCCATCGCGCGCGCGAAGAGCGTGAACCACACCGTCGCGCGCGCGCGCGTCTCTGCGCGTCGCGGTGGTGTCGTCGTCGCGCGCGCGGCGAAAAAGTCGACCGAGGGTGATGACGACGAGGACGAGCCCGGCATCGATTTCCGCGGTCTGAAGCAGCTCGTGTCCATGGGTTTGGGAACGCTGAGCGGTGATATCACTGAGATTAATCTCGATGATCCCAAGCGCACGGTGGTGATGGAGCTCGGTGCGTGCGTCGCGCGTCGTGACGTGGGTTTTGATTGATGTGTCGCGTTATCTCGAATCGAACCAAAGACTGACGACGAGGCGCATCGCGCGTGAACCTCGCGCGACGCAGAGGCGAACAACTTCGAAGATAATGATGGTAAGCCGTTGAACTTTATGAATAACGATGGGTTCGTGGACGAAAACGGTGAGGGCGCGAGCGTGTTGAACTACGCGGTGCCCCTGCTGTTGGGCGCGGCGAGCGTGTGGGGCATCGTCGCGACGCTCCAGGCGCTGTGAGTCTTTCTTGTTGTAACATGGAGAAGAGATCATGCGCGCTTACGTGTCGTATTCACAGGTCGTACTGCTCATCCGCGCTCGCGTCGACAAAGATGGGATTTCTCACGACGATGTTTTCGCCGTCGCGCGAGATCCAGTCCGCCTCGAGACGCTCAGAATATTCATTCGCGTCGAAGAGATCGGCGCGATCGCGCGCGGCGCGACGACGCAACTTGACGTTCTCCTCGGTGATCACCTTGACGCGTCGCGCGAGCGCGGCGCAATCTTGAAGACTTCGTCGCAACCTCGTCGCTACGGCGTTCGCCGCCGCGTCCCTGCGCTTGGCCCACTCCTCCAGCATCTGCGCTCGCTCGCTCGTCTCCTTCACCGCCGTCTTCGCCTCTCTCGTCTCTCGTCTCGCCTCGTGCACCATCTCCACCAACGCTTTCCTCGCCTTGGCCCCTCGCTCGAGCTCGTGCCTCGCGTTTCGCTCGGCGTCTATATTAAGCTTTCGCGCGCGTCCCAACTCTCGCCTCAACGATTGACACGCCGCCGTCGCCGCATCCGCGCGCTCCCGCTCCGCCCTCGCGTCTCGACTCGACGTTTCCAGCGCCTCCCTCGCCTCCGCCAGCGCTCTCGCCGTCTCCGTCGCCCGTCGCGCGTGATACTCCATCCTCGCCGCGAGCGCCCGTCGCTCCTCCTCCATCGCGCGCCGCTTAGTCTTCTCCGTCGCCTCCACCTCGCGCGTCACCTCCACGAGTCCCATGACGACGATCGCCCGGCGGCGGTGACGACGCGCGCGTTTTCTCTCTCCTCGTTCTCGAGCGTCTCGAGCGCGTGCGCCGCGCGCGCGCGTCCGAGTGGTGGCGCGCGCGACGATTCGCGTCGTGCCGTCCGGCGCCGCGGCGACCGACCGGTCGACCGGTCGGTCGCCGGGTCGTCCTCGGGGACGCGCGTCACAATCCGCGGCGACGACGCGCGACGCGCGCGCGCGCGAGAGGCGGCGAGGGGAAAGACGCGCGATCGATCGGTGACGCGAGGGCGCGCGACGGCCGGGGCGATCGAGCGAGCGGTGACGCGAGGGCGCGCGACGCGACGCGATGGGATCGACGACGACCGGTGATGACGTCGGCGGTGTGAACGACGCGCGCGAGGGCGAGGAGGGGACGACGGAGACGGTGGCGGCGACGACGACGACGTCCATGGTTCCCTTGTCGATGATGTTTCGGTTTTATGAGCCGTTCGACGTCGCGCTGTTGGTGGCGGGGATGGTGTTCTCGGCGGCGGGCGGCGCGTTGTTTCCGGCGGTGAACGTGGCGTTCGGAAACTTGTTGGACAGCACGGCGGTCGGGGACGTCGGTTCGCAGATCAACGCGGCGGTGGTGGCGATGGAGGTCGTGGCGCTGTTGTTGGGGACGAGTCTGACGTTGGGGTACTGGTTGACGTCGTGGGCGGCGGCGCGCGCGGCGAGAAATATGCGAAGCGCGTGCGTGAAGAGCATGTTGGCGCAAGACATCAGTTTCTTTGAGAGTAAAAAGGCGGGAGAGCTCGCGACGCTCATGGGGGCGACGGCAAACGATTTTCAGACGGGTATGTCGAAAAAATTTGCCGAGCTCATTCAGTCCTGCTTCAGCATGGCCGGAGGCTTCGGCGTCGGCTTTTACTTTAACGCCGAATTGTCCGGAATCATCCTGTCCACGGTGCCGTTACTTGGCTTCGCGACGTACTTTCTCATCAAGGCGATTCAGGATCAGCAAAAGGGAAATAAGGAGTACGAGAGCGCGGGTGCGGTGGCCACCGAGACAATCGGCGCCATCCGCATGACGAACGCGCTCAATTACCAAGACGTGGCGACGAATCGATTCAAAGCTAATTTGGGCCGAGCGCAACGCCACGGAGCAAAGCAAATTTGGAAAGCGTCCTTCTCCGGCGCTGGTTTGTTCGCATCCATGTTCGTGATGTACGCGGTTGGATTGTGGTACGGTGCGAAACTCATCGCAGACAGCAAAGCGTCCGCCATTGTCAAGTACCCTCCTCCGACGGGTTTGACGGATGTCAACGACCCGACGTGGGGATCGCACGCGATCTTCGCGAGGTCGAGGTGTGTGTACACGAACGAACCAAGTAAGAATTACACCGGAGACTCGCTGTTGCAATGTGCGTGCAACCTTGATTACTCGATGGCTCTTTTGACTACGTCGCCGAATTGCGGATGCGGTCACCGCCTCTCCACCACGTTCGGAGGCGTCCTCGATTCCGCCGCGTCGCCATGTTTGACGGGCGGGACCATTGTTATGGTGTTCTTTTCGATTCTTTTCGGCGGTTTCGCGCTCGGACAGGCGGGACCTGCCTTTGAAGCCTTGGCGAAGGCGCGCATGGCTGCTTACAAGACATACGAAGTCATCGATAGAAAACCCGCGAACGGCATCGACGCCCGAAATCCAACTGGATTGGAACTCGCCGCGCCAATTCGAGGCGAAATCGTCTTCAAGGATGTCGACTTTGAGTATAATCTAGAGCGACCGGTGTTCAGTGGACTGAATCTGACAATCGAGGGCGGAAAAGTCGTCGCGTTGGTCGGAGCGTCTGGGTGCGGGAAGAGTACCGTGACCAAGCTCATCGAACGCTTCTACGATCCGACGCGCGGTATTATCACTCTCGATGGCATCGACATTCGAAATCTTCGCATCGATAAACTGCGCGCCAACATCGGCATCGTTTCACAAGAGCCACTCTTGTTCGAAGCTTCCATCGCCGATAACATCGCCGCCGGTCGACCGCAAGCTATCGCGGGCGCGAAGGCCTCGATGAATGAAATCGTCGCCGCCGCCGAAGCTGCGTCCGCGCACGACTTCATCATGTCGTTTCCGAACGGGTACGATACCATGGTTGGCGGTAAGAACTCGAAGCTCTCTGGTGGTCAAAAACAAAGAATTGCCATCGCGCGCGCTGCGCTGAGAAATCCGTCAATTTTGATTCTCGACGAAGCCACGTCCGCGTTGGACACGGAAAACGAACGCCTCGTCCAAGATGCGCTCGATAGCTTAGTGCACTCCGTCGCGGGTGGGCAGCGAACGACGATCGTCATCGCGCACAGATTGACAACGGTGCGCGACGCGGATAAAATCGTCGTGCTCGGGAGCGAGGATGCGTCCGCAGGATTGGCGGGCGGCGCCGGCAGCGCGCACGGTTCCGTCGTATTGGAACAAGGCACACACGATCAACTCATGGCCCTCGGCTCTAAGGGTATGTACAGAAACTTGGTCGGTTTGACGAAGAGCGAAACGAAGCGAGTCAAGCGATCCGCGTCGACCGAGTCGTTGCACTCGTCCGTCGGCGCTTCGAGGTTCAAGCAAGCGGATAAAGAGAGCGACGACGCGAAGGAGCAAGACAAAGCGACGACGGAGGTGTATAAGGTGAGCGCCGCGAGAGTGTGGAAGTACAGCATGAAAGACATTCCACTTCTCGCCACCGGTATACTTTTTGCCATCGCGAATGGTTGCGTCATGCCTTCAGTCGCGTTCGTGTTTGCAGAGCTCTTGACGGTGTTCTACATGGATGATGTTGGGTACATGCGCGATCGTTCGTCTCTCCTCTCCGGCGTTATGGGCGCCGTCTCCGTCGGCGCGTTCATTGTCATGGGGATCCAGGGTGGAATCTTCGGCAACATCGGCGAACGTCTCACCACTCGTTTGCGCGTGCACCTCTTCAGATCAATCATGCGTCAAGACGTCGCGTTCTTCGACGAAAAGGAAAACACGGTCGGCGCGTTGACCACGTTGCTTCAGGCGGATACCACAAAGGTTCGAACGATGACTGGACAGAGTTTCGGGAGCATGATTCAGGCGGCGGCGGCGCTCACGTTTGGACTCACCGTCTCTCTCACGGCGAGTTGGAAATACGGCTTGGTGCTTCTCGCGTGCGTCCCCGTGTTGAGCATCGGTGAGATGCTCAACATGAAAAACCTCGAGGACGCGACGACGTTGGACGAAACCGTCGCCGAGGGATCTGCGCGAGTCTCCGAAGCGGTGACCATGATCAAGGACGTGCAAGCGTTCGGTCTCGAGGAGAAGATGTCGACCAACTACGATGCGGCGATTTCTACGACGACGGCTGAGGAACGTCGCAAGGCGCTCCGAACGGGCGGTGCGTTCGGTCTCGCCCAGGCGTTGACGATGGGGTTCTATGGATTTGCCTTCTGGTGGGGAGGTCAGTTGATCAAGAAAGGTGAGTTGAATTTCATGGATTTCATGAAGTCGCTCTGGGCGCTCGGCTTTTGCGCCGCCGGCGTGGGACAAGCGGCGACGTTCGCTGGAGATAATCGCGATGGCACCGCGTCCGCCGGGCGCATCTTTAAACTCATCGATCGAACGCCGCGTATTGACGCGCAGCCGTTCGTCAAGGTTTCGGAGATCGAAGAGACCGCGCGACAAATTCCGAAATCGTCGAGAGACGCCAACGAGAAAGAGTACGGTAAAGTCATCGACGGATTGTCGGGGAAGATTGAGTTCAAGGATGTCTTTTTCTCGTACCCGACGCGGGACGCCCCCGTTCTCGGTGGTTTGAGTTTCGAAGTGAACCCGGGAGAGACTGTGGCGCTGATCGGACAGTCTGGTAGCGGGAAATCGACGGCGATTCAACTCTTGGAGCGCTTTTACGAAATAGTTCGCGTGAGTAAACAAGTCGCAGCGGGCGACGACGGCAAGGCGTTCAAGATCGCGGTTGAGGGCGCAGGAAGCGCGGGTAAGGTGTACATCGATGGTGTCGACCTCGCTGAGTTGGATCTCATGTGGTTCCGCAGAAACGTGGGCATCGTCGAACAAGAACCGACGCTCTTCTCCGGAAGCGTTCACGACAACATCGCCGCCGGCATGCCCGGAGGCATCGCCACGCGCGAGCAAGTCATCGCCGCCGCGAAAACGGCCAACGCGCACGAATTCATCTCCATGATGCCTGAAGGGTACGAGACGGACGTCGGTATCGGCGGCGGTCGCGTCTCCGGCGGTCAAAAACAACGCATCTCCATCGCGCGAGCCGTCATCAACGATCCTCGCATTTTGCTCCTCGACGAAGCCACCTCCGCGCTCGACAACGAGTCCGAGCGCCTCGTCCAAGCCGCCCTCGACGGTTTACTCACCGATGGCAGCAAACGCAGCACCATCGTAATCGCTCACCGCTTATCGACGATTCGAAACGCCGACAAAATCTACCTCATCGACAACGCCAACGGCGACGGTGGCGTCGTCGCCGAGTCCGGCACCCACTCCCAACTCATGGCGCGAGGCGGTAAATACAAAGCCCTCGTCTCCGCGTACGACCACTAATCACGTTTCATCACTTCTGGTGCAATACTGACATTTTTACCCGAGATAAACACACCCCCGGTCGTCGACGCTCGCGCGTCGTCTCGCCTCGCCGTCGGCGCCGCCGAGCGCCGAAAACTCGACACCCCATCTGACTCGACACCCCGCCAGTTCTCGTCGCGCATGTCGCGCGACGAGCTCGCGGAGACGACCAACGAGCCGGCGCGGGGGATGTCGTCCCCCGCTCGCGCCGCGAGAAAACCACCGACGTCGAGCGACGACGCACGCGTCGTCGATTTAACGACGGCGGTTGTGGACAAAGATTTGAATAATCAGACGACGACGGCGCCGGCCGGCGCGCGCGCGAGCGCGGCGGCGACGGCGAGGCCCGATAATGAAAAGGTCAAGGCGGAGAGAGCTCGAATCAAGGCGGAGAAGGAGAGACTCAGGGCGGAGGCCAAGGAGGCGAAAGAGAAGGAGAGACGCGCGAAGGAGGAGGAGAAGCGTCTCGAGCGCGAACGTAAAGAGGCGGAGAGAAAGGCCAAGGCGGAGGCGAAAGCGGCGGAGGAGGCGGCCAAGGCGAAGGTGAAGGCGGCCAAGGAGGCGGAGAGGATGGCCAAGGAGGCGGAGAAGGCCAAGGCCAAGGCGGAGAAGGAGGCGGAGGCTGAGAAAAAGTTGGAGGCGAAGCGTAAAGAGCGACAGGCGAGGGAGAAGCAGGCGAATGCGTTCGCGAAATTCTTCACGCCGAAGACGAAGACGAAACCAACGGTGAAATCGACGGCGACGCCGCGCGTGGATGAGGACGTGCGTACGAAGTTGGATGAAATCGTGCGCACGGATGGCGAGACGGAGGACATCGGGCGGATTCGAGCCAATTTGCTCGAGAGATGGAAGACGCGAAAGGGTCGAGGGATGCGTCATCGATGGGGCGCGCGGCGCGTCGAGCGCGAGGTGGAAGTGGTGTCGATGTTGTGTTTCTCGGCTTCGAAGAAGCGTAAACGCGATCGAGACGAACCGAAGGCGACGGGCGCGCGGAAACGACGCTTGTTCGACATCGACGTCGATTTGTTCGCTCGGCCCGCGTTCTGGGGTACGGGTCCGTTTCCGAATCGGCCCACGGCGTCGTCCGTCGTGACTGGACGGAAACCTTTCGAGCGCGAAATAAATGTAGATTATGAATACGACTCGGCCGAAGAGTGGGAGGAGGAAAATGGCGAAAGTTTGTCAGACGCCGATAACGACGAGGATGAAGAAATGGCGCAAGCGTCGGACGATGATGATGGATTTATCGCGGTGGACGATGAGCTCACGGCTGATATTTCGAATTTTGATCCCGCCGCGATCGGCGATGACGCCGATACGGCACAGAAGCGAAGCACCATAGCGATGTTCGCAAGTCGCTCGCGACGAGGCGCGCAAGGTCCTTTGGTAATCTCGAGTTTACAGACAACTTCATCGATGGGTCAAGACACCGAAGATCCGGCACTTTTGCGTGTGTTTTCAGCGCAAGTGTCCTTTCCTGACGCTCCGCGGATTGGACTCGCAGCGTCCACTTCACAACCGTCATCCGCCACGAAACAATCAAAGGCGACGAAGAGCACGACGAAGTCAAGCGCGGATAACGTGGTGCAGGCGAATCTGAGAATGCTGATTGAATTCCTCCTTATGCATCCAGAATTCAAGGCGAAGCAAGCCAAGACAAAGTTCATCGAGGAGGCGTGTCATACAGTCGCAGGCTTGAATCAATCCGCCGTGAAGCGCGCTATCGAAAGCGTAGCAACGCACGCTTGCGGAAGGTGGGTCATCACCTCGCAGGCTGTTGAATCTGTCGGATTAAGCGCTGACGAAATCGATGATTTACGAGGTAAGGCGGTAGTGAGCGTGAAACCTGCAAAGACCACGGCGAAACGGCGAAAAACAAGTGAGGTCACTGAATTGCCGAAAGGAACCGATTCGCCGCTATGGAATCAAGCGCTGCAAAGCATCGTGACATCGAAAGATAAAGAGCGAAAGATCGGTCCAGCGTACAAAGCGTTGTTTGACCCCAACACCGTGAAAACACTCATGCAATGCGGCGTCGTTCCAGACTATTACGTGTCATTTCTCATCAAAGTCGTTTGCGCGAAAAATGTCACGGATAGTTTCCTGTCGGAGTGCAAACTCCTGCTGATTACCGTCCTCAGTGAGCTCGCCACTGGTACGACGACTGAAGAACGACGGTTAGTATTGCCCGCTCGAGCGAGCGTTGAGGCTGCGTGCGCTGGAAATGCGTTGCGGAAATCCATCTTAGCGTGTATCGACACCGGGGACGCCAAATGCGCTCTCGAGATCATGGGGGCGCTCACAGCGAACGAACTCGGATTGCGCTTCGTGAAGAACATGATTTCATCCACGGAAACGCTACGTATGTTGACGACCGCTCTCTCGGAGTGCGGCGACCTGTCGAAAACGGCGGTTCGTGTCCTCAGAGATGGCTTGGGCGATGAAGCGGCGATCGAGACGTGCTCGACTTTTCACCCGACAGAATTTTGCACAATGTCGGAAAAGTTGGCCGCAAACATTTTATCGTCGTCGTCGAAAAATGTACAAGAGAACGTCACGCTCGTCACGTGTGGTTTGCACGTGCTCAGGTGTTTCATCATCTCGGCGCAAGTAAATATCAACGTCGACGCGGTGCGCGCAACTCTTGTATCGATGTTGGAAGCGTGCGTCGTTTCTCGAGAAGAGAAGGATATGAACGCGTGGCAAGGCATCATTTCGGCCGTCTTGAATATATTTAGTGAACAAACGGTGGTCTTATCTCTGCAACTTGGCGCCGATGACGTAGCGCGCATCCGCGACGTCTTGGTTCAGTTGGGCAAGTCGACCGTACCAACAATCGCGCAACTCGTACAAATGTGTCAACAAATTGTTGAAAACGTTTGATTGATTTGATTCTATTCGTAGCTCTACAAACGTCTACTAATGTGACTGATACCACTGCGCCCGCAATATACCAATCTTCTCTTACTATCGCCTGGGCGTCGGCGTCGCATTCTGGCGCAGGATGTTGTTCCTCGCCTTGATTGCTTTGCTTCCCGTGCCGTCGTTGGCGATGGCTCCGACTTGCATGTATGGATAATCTCCGGAAGGTCCGAGAAGTCGAGGAGGAAATTCCAATTTTCCGAGTGCGAGCGTCTCGACGCACGCGAGTTTATCGCTCGGCACGGGCGTCAGGACGTAGAAGAATCGTTCGTCTACGTCGATGCCTCTGACGACGCCCAAACCGACGCACTCGGATCCGGACGTGGATGACTTCAATAAACCCACGACTGCACCATTCAGGGCGATGAGAGCCTCTCGAGAATCTAAATCTCCTTGCAAGACATGAATTTTGACGTCGTCGAACGACACGCGCCAAGGCGTCGCCGCCATTAAATCCAACGCCGTCGACGCGAAAACTTCGTTTTCACCGTCGACGTCGACGACGAGAGCGCCCTGGCGAGGCTGTTCGTCGCACGTCGCGACGGTTTGTCGCGACCAGGCAAGCCAACAAAGCGCTCTAGAATCGTTTGCAGATCGTTTCGTCTTCACCTCTCTCGCTTTACGCACTCGCGACGACGATTCGTTGGGATTGACTTCGTACGTGTCCACGCTCGTGTCGTCCGCCTCGGCGTCCGCGCCCTTTGGCGCCGTGCCGAAACCAGCCGCGACCTCGTACATCTTCACGTCCACCGTCGTTCTTTCATCACAAAACCATCGAACACCGTCTTCGACGTTCCTGCTCGCCACGTGTGAGTTAATATTGACGACGTGGAAGTCCCCACGGTCGACGACGACGCGTCCGATGCGCCGAAGCGCGTCCTCCGCGAGCTCCAATCCGAGTCCCTTCACCCAACCGCTCGTGTTCACGACGAGCGGCGGCCTCTCGTCCGCGTGCCCACCCAACGCGCTCCACGCATCTATGCACGCGAAAACGCCCTCGAGATACGCGTCGGGGTCTCCCTGAGGAGAGATATCGCCGACAAATCTCGAGTACACGGGCATCGCCGGCGCCCCGGCGAATTCGGCGCCGCTCGCCTGGTGCGTCTGCGGCGGTCCCAAAAGCGGCGCGCGCAGTATCGTCAACGACACCAGTCCCGGCGCCGTGAGTTCGGGTTGCCCACAATCTAAATCCAACCACGCGCAGTGTCCCCGAACGCCGCAAATCGCGTTTGCCGCGTGCCGCGCGAGCGTGCTCTTCCCCACATCCTTCGGCCCGACGAACGCCGCGACGCACGCGCCCTGCGCCACCCTCGCCGCCTCCGCCACGCTCGCGATCACCGCCGACCAATCGCTGGACAAAACGGTCGGACTCCATCCGAACGCCCTCGCGCGCTCGAGTTCGCACGCCGCGAACGAACCGCCCTCGTCGGCGGCTCGCAGCGCCAACGCCGCCGGCGCGCTCGACTCCGCCGCCACCACGCTCCCGATCCCCGACGCGCTTCGAATCACGACGTCCCTCGGGGCGTCGCACGAGAGGTGATACCCGCCGATCCAACACTCGCCCGCGACGCACGTCGCCACGCACGCCCCGTCGACGCACACGGGCGCGCCCGGGCGCAACTCAATTCGTCGCGCGTCGGCGCTGTATACCGGCGCGCCGGACGCGCGCGCGCCGGACGCGGACGGTTCCTCATCGACGACGACGTCACGACTCGCGTCCTCCGCGTCCTCCGCGCGCGGTTTCCCTCGTCGCGCGCGCTTGCTCACCGGCGCCATGGCGTCGCCCACTGCGGCGTCGTCCACATTTCGTCGCGCGCGAGGACCGCACGTCGACGATGACGACGGCGTCGCCGACGACGGCGACGACGGTGACCTCGCGCCGCGCGTCGTCGTCCGGCGCGTCGTGCTCGTCGACGCCGTTCGTCGCGTCCGCGCGCGCGCGTCGCTCGCGGAGACTCGGTCGCCCGCGCCGGGGCGCGACGCCCCGACGACGACGATGCGACGCCGCGCGTCCCGCGACCGCGTCGGCGGTGCGCGCGCGGCGCGCGTGCGTCGTGTACGACGTCTCGTCGACGTTGACGCCGTACGACGAGGCGTGGGCGTGGCAAAAGGCGTTCCTGGCGACGGCGCTCGCGCGAGGCGAGGACTCGACCGACGTCGCCGTGCTCGCGCAGCACCCGCCCACGGTGACGCTCGGCGCGGGGAGCACGATCGATCATTTAAAATTCGATGAATCGTCGCCGCCGAGTGGATTCGAGCTGCGTCGATGCGAACGCGGCGGTGAGGCGACGTATCACGGACCGGGACAGTTGGTGCTGTATCCGATTCTCAACCTCGCGCGACCGCCGCACGAGGCGGATTTGCACTGGTACATGCGCGGTTTAGAGTCCGTGGCGTTGGAGGCGATGATAGACTTAGGTTTAGACGAATCCAAGTGCGGACGCATCGATGGATTGACGGGCGCGTGGTGCGACGGTCACAAGCTCGCCGCCGTCGGCGTGCGCGCGAGACGCTGGGTGTCCTACCACGGCGTCGCGCTCAACGTGTGCCCGAACCTCGAGCATTTCGCCAACATCGTCCCTTGCGGCATCGGGGACAGACCCGTGGGAAGCGTCGCGCAGATTCTTCGCGGCGAGGGCGGGGTGGTGAGCTCCGCCTCGGAGGCGACGTTCGCGCGCGCGCCGCCCGCCGCCGCCGCCGCCGCCGCCGCCGAGAGAGACGACCGCGCGCTCATGCGCGACGCCCGACGCGCCCTTCTCCGCGCGTTCGCGAGCGTGTTCGACGTAGACGTGGACGTTCGAGTGGAGAGACCGACGGTGTGACGAACGAATCCACGCGGAGCGCCTCGCGACCGCTCGACCGCGCCGACCGCTCGACCGCTCGACCGCTCGACCGCTCGACCGCTCGACCGCTCGACCGCGGACGCGCGCGCCAATGTTCCGCGCGGTCGCGTCGCGAGTCACGCACGCGCGCGCGAAGAGAATCGACACCTTCGCGCGACGATCCCGCGCGACGGTCGCCATGTCGAGCGACGAGAGCGCGGTGACGGCGGCGCACGCGATTCATCCGCCCACACCGATGCGAACGAGAGATCCTTTTCTCTTTTGCGTGTATCATCGCGACGAGTACCCGGAGGGGGACGAGAAGATGCGGGCGCCGAGGCGGGGAAACGGCGCAGATTTCGACGGGCGCGCGGCGTATCGCATGTATCACGGTGACCGCGTGCCGGGGTTCCCGCAGGTGCGTCGCTCGGCGTCGCGCGGGGATCGGAGCGGACCGATTGACCGAAACCGTCGCGCGCGCAGCACCCGCATCGAGGTTTCGAGACGATCACGGCGGTGATGACGGGCACGATTGATCACTCGGATTCAATCGGTAATTGTGGGCGGTACGGGGACGGTGACCTTCAATACATGACCGCGGGGAGAGGCGTCGTGCACGGCGAAATGTTTCCGCTGCGACACGCCGATAAACCGAACACGTTGCAACTCTTTCAGATATGGCTGAATTTGCCCAGCAAAGACAAGATGGTGGAGCCAGCTTTCGTGATGCACTGGAGCGAGGATGTCAAACGCAAAGAGTACGACGGCGTCGAGTTTACGGTATGGACCGGCGAATATGACGGGGTGAAAGCGCTCGAACCAACGCCGAACTCTTGGGCCGCGAAAGAAGAGAACGATGTCGGCGTGTACTTGTTAAAAATGCGTCCCGGGGCGAAGTTTCAGTTGAACGCCGCGAAAGGCGGCAAGTCGACGGACCGAACGCTCTACTTTGTCGAAGGACCCTCATTGGTCGTCTGCGAACAATGTCTCGAGCAAAAGGCAGTGCTCGAGGTTGACGCGTCGAAGATCATTCCGTTGGAGAATAAGAGCGCGAGCGAAGAAGTGATTGTTTTGGTACTCCAGGGAAAACCAATCGGCGAACCCGTCGTGCAGCACGGGCCCTTCGTAATGAATACGCACGATGAGATCAGTCAAGCGTTCGCAGACTACAGATCCACGCGTTTCGGTGGATGGCCGTGGGATGATGATGCAGTCGTTTTTCCTCGCGAAAAGGGACGCTTTGCGAGGATTGATGGCGTTGAACTCGGCCCCAAGCGACAATAAGAACCAATGTCCGAGGGTGTCTAGATCTTCACAATCTGACTCAACCTTTCGTGTCTTCGACTTGAGCTCGCGAAGGTCAATAACAACCAATGTCCGAGGGTGTCTAGATCTTCACAACATGACTCAACCTTTCGCGTCTCTGAGCTTGACCAGCTTGACCTTGCGAAGAAGGATTTTTCGATTATGCATTTTGCTTCCTCTCAGACTGTGCGGGGGAGTTTCCATTTGCTGTGCGTTTTGGTGGATTTCTGTGGCGCACTTGCTGCTGAATTTTCTCATGAATACGAGACGAGGACGCCGAAGCATGCTTTCGGAGGGAAACTCGACCGAAACAAGTCGCGCAAATTTTGTGAACCAATGGATCAGCTGGCGCTTTGAAGAAGAACATCGCTATCCGTCGTGGTTTGTTCGCCTCCACAGGGAATATTACCTGCCGCTCGCTGTCTTCACCGCTAGATGCTTCTTGTTCTGCCTTGGCTACGTGCGCGCTTTCATCCGCGGGACTATTGAGGACGACGTTGACATTTACATCTCGAATCATCGAGGCATCCTAGATGGCTTTCTCCTCACGTTTGTGCTCGGCCGCGTGCCTATTTTCGTCGCTGGCCGAGACATGCTGAGAATGCCGTTTCTGCGGGAAGTTGCTATTGCCTGCGATGCGATCGTCGTCGATCACGAAAACGACCGAAGTCGACGTTTTGCATCCAAAGTTCTAAAATACATCGTGGAGCATACGCCATATCAAGTTTGCATGTTCCCCGAGGGTCAATCTCAATTCGGCGATCGTGTCGATCACTGGATTCATCCGGGATGTTTCGGGCTCACGTCGAGCGATAGAATGCAGGCTCTCGGAGTGATTTACCTAGGACTCGGAGAGTACAACCCGTCGTGGGTGGCGTATCTCGACCAGCTCGTTTATCACCTAGTTTATCTGGCGCAGGTTGAATCAAATCACGCGGGGCTCTTATTCCTACCCAAGATTGTGACGCCCGCAAACGCTACAAATGAGGACATCATGGAACTGTATCGGCGTGCAATCGCGCGCGCGCTTGACGTGCCGATGAAGCTCAGGGGTAGTGAATCGTATCGATTACCGCACGAGTTTTCGGAAATGAATGGGGGAATATGAACTACAAGCCGATCGCGAGACGGTCTACCCATGCGATCGCTCACCATACATCCTGGTGGTATCTGAATCCAGCCTTGAGCCGCCGCAAAATCTCTTCAGCCTCGTGCGCGGCGTAATCGCCCTCTCTCATCAACACGCTCAACAACGCCTTGTTCACATCCTTGGCCATGTTTTTCGCATCGCCGCAGATGAACACAGCGCCCTCGTTTTTACCAACAGTGCCCTTCACTATGGGATAGACCGTAGACGCCTTCTCGATGATTTTATCTTGCACGTAAACCTTCTTCGGTCCATCTCTACTAAACGCGACGTCCAGACTGGTGATGACGCCCTCGCGCAACGCGGCTTGCATCTCGTCTTCGTAAATAAAATCCTTCGATTCGTTGCGACAACCGAAGAAAAGCATCGCGGGTCCAAGTGTGGCGCCAGACGCTTTTTGTGCCGTTCGTTCCTGCAAAAATCCTCGGAAAGGGGCGAAACCGGTGCCCGGGCCGATCATGATGACGGGCGCTTCAGGATTCTCCGGGAGACGGAATGTGCTCGTTCTGACAAACACTGGAATCTTCTGCCCTTCCGCCGCGCGCTGTAAAAATGTACTCGCGACGCCTTCGTGCACTCGTCCGGTCGCAACCTTCTCCTTGACGACAGCCACGGTGGCGGTGACCGTGTTCGCATCCGCCGCGGGACTTGAGCTGATGCTGTAAAATCTAGGCGCCAGTCTCGGAGCGATGGCGCCGAAAAACAAACCGAGATCTGGAACTGCGCTAGGGAAATCTTCCATCACCTCTAACAGCGATCTATGCGGTTGCGTGATATACTTTGCGAATTCATCTTTGCCCGCCGGCGAGGCCAAGAACGCGAGCTTTTCCACATCCTTGCCCGAAGCCACCGACGCGAGCGCGGCGAGCGCTTGTTTGCGCGGGGGTGTCAGTACGTCGGCGTATTTTGCGATCGCGTCTGCAGCCGTGATGGGTGTCTCGAAAGGTTCTCCGAGAGACGCGGGCGCCCCGTTTGGCTTCGACAGGCGAAACACCTTTTTCACATCAACCTTGAGCGCCTTGGCCACTCGCTGGGTGATGTCGGCGCCGTTCTCTGCGAAGACGCCCAAATGGTCTCCGGTCTTGTACTTAATCCCGGAACCAGAGATGTCGAATTCGACGTGCACGCAGTTTCTGTCCGCACCCGTGCTGAAAAGCTCTCGAACAACCTTGACCGGTGCTAAGAATGGTTTCGTCGCAGTCGGCGCGAAGCGACCGCCCGAGTGTTCCTTGGCGTACTTGGACGCCTGACTCGCGGCGGCGCGCTCTCCCTCGACGCCGTCCATGGCGACGATTTCGTAGCGAGGCAACTCCTCGTCGCCTCCCTCCGAGTGTAATCCGAACTTGGCTTCAAACGCCGGCCAAAACGCCTCGATCCAATTTTCAAAGTCTTGCTCCAAACACTGGTCGTCGTCGCCCAAGTGCAGCTTGAGCAGCGGCGTGGCGCCTAAATCGACCAACGCCTTGTGAACCATCTTCGCCGCCGCGTTGAACTGCTCATAACAGCGATTACCGAGACCGAACACGCTAAACGTGAGATGCTCCAACAAATCCGGCATGCGCCCATCGCTGGCCGTGTCTCTCGCCCAATACACGAAATCCGAGCTCGTATCCGTCGGTTCGCCGTCGCCGTACGTCGACTGTAAAAACACGCAACATCCCTTCTCCTCCATCAACGCATCCTCCGCCGCCAACGCATCGATCGTCTCCAAATCCACCGCTCTCGCTCGCACCGCGTCCCCGTACCTCGCCTCCGCGTGCGCCGTCACCTCTCTCGCGTACCGCTCGCTCGTCCCCGTCTGCGTGCCGTAAAACACCGTCAACCTCAACTTACCCTCATCGCCACCACCGCGCACCTCGCGCGTCTTCCCCCCCCACCCAAACGTCGACACGATCGTTCCACTCGTCTTCGACGACGTCCCGCTCGACCGCGCGACGCGCGCGAGCGCCAGACCCACGACGCTCGCGCACAAGATCGTCGCGCTCGCCGTCATCCCCGCGTCGCTCGTCACCGCCTCCGCCATCCCTCGCACCGCGTCCACGACCGAGACACGCGTCGTCATGCCGCACCACCGCGTTCGCGCGCGCCCCTTTCGCGTTCACGCGCGCCCCTTTCGCGTCCGCGTCTCGCGCGCGCCGCCGGCATCCATCCGGCATCCATCCGTCATCCGTCATGCATCCATCCGTCTGTTCCTTTTCCCCTTTTCCCCTTTTCCTTTTTCCCATCCATACGAAACCCCTCGACGCGCCCATCAAACATCACACATCGCGCGTCGCGCGCGATCACGTCGCACGCCGCGGGGAGATTCGTGCGTGCGCACGAACGGGTCACCCTGACGAGTCACGATCGGCGAATCAGTCCCCCCCCCGCGCGCGCGCGCGGATGATGCCGACGACGACCGACGCCGCGGGGTCGCGCGCGAGTGTGCGACGCGCGGACGACGACGGCGAGGCGACTCCGTCGTCCATCGCACGCCGCGCGTCTCGCGTCGAGACGAGACGACCGGGTGCGAGCGCGCGACGCGAGCGAGATCCTCGACGCGGACGGTCGTCTCGGTCGAGGCGGCGGCTCGCGCGAGATCGGTCGTTTTCATTCATTCATTCGCGCATTCATTCATTCATTCATCGGGCGTTCGTTCCGGTCGACGACGATCGACGCGTTGAACGGACGGACGGGTCGCGCGTGAGTGAACGGTGAGCGGTGTTCGGTGGGACGCGCGGGGGCGACGCGAAAGTCGCGTGAGGAAGACGCGCGAGGGACGGCGCGGGCGGATAGCGCGGGCGGATAGCGCGGGCGAGACGCGCGAAGACGCGAGATGAACGGATCGGCGAGCGATGGGAGGTATGGATCGGGTGCGGTCGGTGTGCACGCCGAGGCGGGGGCGTTGGCTGGGAGTCTCTCGGCGTTCGTGGCGGCGCAGAGGGGTGAGGGCGGATGGGTCGGCGGAGGCGGAGGCGGCGGCGCGCCGACGAGAGGATTTTCAGTCGGAAGCGCGCCCGGGTTTTATCGAGTCGGTGGTCACGGTGTGAACGGTGGAGGGATGATGCCCGCGACGCCGAATTTCTTACCCGGGGTGTCTCCGAGTTCGCTCGGGTCGTCGCCGTCTTTTTACGGATCGTCGCCGACGGCTATTCCGCAGGTGATGCGCCCGAAGGCACCTTTACAGGAGAGGGGGATCGGGTTTCCGGGATTATCGTCGTCGCTTCCGGGGAAGCATCACATCGGGTCGCCGAATAGTGGATTTAGCGCGTTCAGCCCACCGGCCAATCTCAAGGATCCGCCGCGCGCGGCGATGGCGCACTTTTCTTCGTCGCCGTCGGTGAAATCCGGAGGGGTGCAAAAGCCGCCCACGAGCGCGTCCAAGGTGAAAAAGATGGAGATGGCCAAGGTGGCGGTGAACGAGGCGACCGCGGCGGCGGTTGCGGTGGCGTCCATGCCAACATCGGCAGCGGCCGCGTCACCGTCGTTGAACTCGAGCGGAAAGCCGCAAAAGAGCGTGTATAGAGGCGTCAGACAGCGCCCGTGGGGCAAGTACGCGGCGGAGATTCGAGATCCCACGCGCGGGTCTCGATTGTGGTTGGGAACGTTCGACTCCGCGGAAGAGGCGGCGCTGGCGTACGATGCCGCGGCTCGGGCGATTCGTGGAGATTCAGCGGTGACAAACTTTGGTAAGGATGTGCCGATTCCGGCGTCGGTACGATCGCAGTTGCCTCCGCTTCCGACACGTCCGGTGAGCGGACGCGGTGGGGTGGCGCGAGACGACAGCGCGTTGACGGGTCGCATGTCGAAGCTCTCCACATCCACAAAGGGGGTCAACCTTGAAGAAGAGGCCGAAATGCTCCTCATGTTACAAGGCGCCGATAGCGAAACGAAGACGTCGACGCCTGAGAAGTCCATGGAGGAGTCTGCCGAAGACCAAGCCGTGGGCATGGATCTCGAAGAAGTCAACGGAGCGAGCTCCGTGACCGTTGGTTTGACTTTGCGCGCCCAAAAGTCAAACGCACCACCTGCAGCAGCGCCCGCAGCAAGCATGTTTCCTTCCAGCGATGGATCCAACGCTATGATTTCGGCGTTGAACGCATCCACCACCACTCGCCCGCGCAGAGCGAAGCGATGAGCGATTTTCAGCACGCATGCGCTCACATTGACGCAGCATACGCAAGCACCGCCGAGAGTATCGATCTCGATATGTATTCATCATTCATCTCATTACACATTATTTACGATGCGCAATCACGATTCCCTAATCGCCGTGTAGATCTTGTTTTTAACCGAGGAGCGATGCGACGGCCGCGGTGGCGACGAGTGCGAGCGTCGTCGCGACGATGCCCGCGCCGCTCGGAGGAGGCGAATTCGCGCGACTGTTCATGTACGTGTCATAGTTTTCGAGCGTGATGTCGTTCGGGCACGATGTGTCGGCGCACGCAGACGTGGATAGGCAGAGTCCGTACGTGCCGCAGCAGTCGTTGGAGGTGCAAATCTGCTCCAAAAACGCGAGACTCGGCGCGCCGTCGGAACACTGGAATTCACACGTCGGAACTTGACGAGTCACCATCTCACCGTCGGGACATCGCAACACATCGGGCGGGCAGAACGTGTATCCAGGGCCGGAGGATGTCTCCACACCGGGTGACGGCGCGGCGCCGTCGTTGAAACCGTTGTTGGACACGCCCTCCGTCGAGAACATCCAGTCGACTAACGACGGCGTAAATTCAGCCGTAAACGTCAAGGCAGTCGCAATCTCGGTGTTCAAACCACGAACGAGACGCAATTCGGTTTGGCCACCGACGTCGCACTGCGACACGTTCCCGAAACGAACGAGGTCCGTGTCGGGTGTGTTCGGGAGTAGCTTTTGACGAGAGATGAGCGCGTTCGCCGTGGTCATTTTCGAGGAAGCATCACACCCATTGTGATCGGCCCAACCCGCCAAGTTGGTCTCCACGGACGGAACGGGTTTGCCTTCGAAACGTCCACCATCGACAGGAACGTTGTCGAATTCACCGTGGATGGCCAGAACGTTCACGGGAGTCTTGGTCGAAGCGTTGAAAGCGGCGCAGTTGGATTGCGCGTCGGCGAATCCGAGACCACTGACGGCGACGATTCCCGCGAGTAAATCTGGCTTTTCGCACGCCATTCTGTACGCCATGAAACCTCCGTTTTCCCAGCCGACGATGTACACTTTATCTTCGGCGACGTTATACTGAGTCTTGACTGCGTTGATGACTTGTGAAATGTGTTCGACGTCGTCCACCGGCTCCCACGTTTCCGGATCCGCGGGTCGAAGTGAGAAAGGAGTAGCCGCGCAACACGCGGGCGTCGCGGCCCACGATCTGCAACCGTAACGCGTGCTGAGAACGCCTCCAAGTCTCGCGCAGGTCGAGCACCAAAATCGATTTCTCGCACCTTCCGGAAGCGCGAGGATGAATTCGCGATCGTCCACGAGTTCGTTGAAGCGTAAAATCCTCTGAACAGTTTCGCCATCCATGCATCGACCGTGAAGCAAGACGACCAAAGGAACATCAGGAGGCGTGGCCGTGTTATTTTCATCCGGCACAGACACATCGGGGATGTAAAGCGTGATGGGATCTCTGTCTTCTCCCGAGGCGTACACGATGTCCAACTCTTGACGAGCCAAAGCGGAAACTTGGCTCGCCGCGATTAGCGTGCCGAAAACGAGAGAGAGAGAAAGCCTGGCAAACATATTTTCTGAACGATGCGCGCTCACGTGTGTGAATCTGCGATCAATCGCGTCGAAAACTGACGCCTTCTGCAGTTTTCGCCTCGAAACAATACTCTCGCCTCGAGAATATCAAAACTGCGAAGTCGGTTGACATTGGGAATAATAAGCGTCGAAGTAAACGCAACTGTTCCCACCGGCACAACATTTGGGGCCATCGTACAGACGTCCTCCGCATTGCTCCCATTGACGAGCGCAACCGAGGCACTCAAATCGATCGTCGTCCACGCGCGTACAAGTTAGTCCACGCTTACAGCATCGAGGACCGTCGTAAGATTTACCGCCGCACTGTTGGTATTCAACTGCGCACGGCACACACACTTTCACACCGAATCCCGCGTACGGAATATCGACGCAATCGCCTTCTTCGCAACACAGCTCTTTGGGGCCCTCGGACGACCAAATCGAGCATGTCAAGCCGGCTGTCACGCACTGGCACGTCGCCGAAAGCGCGGTGCCGGTCACCTCTGGCCACAGCTGACATAGCTCTTGCGGTTTATCACACTCCGCCTCTTTAGCCGCGCGCGTCGCGGCCGGCAGTTCGGGTACCGCACCACATAGACCAGCATTGTTGGCGAGCGAGACGAGTTTCAAATTCGGATTCGTCTCCCTCGATAGCGTCACTGGTCCCGAAAATCGACACCGATCGAGAAGGGCGCCTTCGAGACGTTTGAGCCGAATGAGAGGTTCGTTCACCGAGCCCGTCAAAAAGTTTTCGTGTACATCTAGAAACGTCAAGTTGCGCGGCAGAAACGCCGGCAAATGCCCTCGGAGTCGATTTCCTTCGAGCACGAGAGATTCGAGCGAGTTTGCTTGAGACCAGTCTCCGGGTATTTCGCCCGTCATAAAGTTGTCATCTAAATTCAATTGCTGAAGCATCGGAAGAGTCGCAAGTCCTCTTGGAATCGCACCGTGGAGTTTATTGCCAGAAGCATCTAGAAACTCGAGCGCGCGTAAATTTGCGACGCTCTCCGGCAACGCGTACCGATCTGTCTCGGCGCCAAGCATGTTTCTGTGTAGATTCAAAACTCGAAGCCTGCGCAAGTCGCCGATCTCGCTCGGTATCGAACCCGTGAATTGATTTCCAAAGAAGACACCGGGCTCACCGTATGTGTTTCGTCGCTCGGGCTCGACCCACGGTTCGAACGTCCTCTGCGTTTGCGTGAAACCACCGTCGAGATTCAGCACCTCTAATCGCGTCAATCGACCGATTCCGGGCGGAATCGCCCCCTCCAAAGTATTCAGATTGAGATACAACTCCTCGATGTTTGGCATCGCCGACAAAAACCCGTCGGATATCTCCCCTCTGATGGCGTTATCGGACAAATCCAGCGTCCGCAGACGCGTCAACGTCGGCATCGTCTCCGGCAGTCTCCCTCGCAATCCCATCCCCGAGAAGCGTATCCGCGTCACGACGCACCCCCCGCCCACCGACGCGTCATCGCACGCGCACGTCACGCCCGCCACCTCGCACGCGTCCGACGCCACCGTCGCGTCGTCGCGCCCGAGCGCTCGCGCGAGCGCCACCACCGCCGCGCGCTCGCGCTCGTCTCCTCGCACCGCGCGCGTCACGAGCGCGACGCACGCCCACGCCCACGCCCACGCCCACGCGCGCGCGCGCGACGCGCGACGACCTCGACCTCGACCTCGACTCGCGCGCATGCGCGCGGCCCCGCGCGCGCGTTGTCCCGCCCGAGACGCGTCGACGACGCTCGACGTTTCGTCTTCGCGCGAAGAGTCACATGGGACACACCCATGTGTCCGATCCCGAGACACAGATGGTTTTATGCGTGCGCGCGTCGGCGTATGTTTTTGGAATGTGATCGCATCTAAGGTCTCACAGTATGGGGAAAGGCGTCGGTCGGAAGGTGCGCGATGGGGCGGATGATTGACGGTGCGGATGGAGGACGACGGCGCGCGAGCGCGAGAGAGAGACGCGAGTCGGGACGGGCGCGATGGACGCGTTCCCGGCGTGGGCGCGCGATGCGTCGGAGACGCTGCGCGCGCACGAGGTGGACGCGAGTCGGGGGGTGACGCGGGAGAGCGTTGACGATCGACGCGCGCGGGCGGGCGGGTACAACGAGCTCGAGCGCGAACCGGGCAAGGCGCTGTGGGCGCTGGTGTTGGAACAGTTCGACGACGCGTTGGTGAAGGTGTTGTTGCTCGCCGCGCTCGTGTCGTTCGGGTTGGCGTACGTGGAGAACGAGGACACCGGGTTCGCGGCGTACGTCGAGCCGGCGGTCATCTTGCTCATCTTGATCTTGAACGCCGTGGTCGGCGTGTGGCAGGAATCCAACGCGGAGAGCGCGCTCGAGGCGCTAAAGGAGATGCAGAGCGAACACGCCAAGTGCCTGCGCGACGGTGTCTGGGATGGGTCGATGTTGGCGAGAGAGCTCGTGCCGGGGGACGTGGTGGAGCTCAAGACGGGCGACCGCGTTCCGGCGGATTGCCGACTGCTTCGATTGAAGACGGCCACCGTGCGCGTGGAACAGGCGTCTTTGACTGGTGAGTCCGTGGCCGTCGATAAGCGCGTCGAACGAGTCGACGATGTTGACATCGAGCTCCAAGGGAAGACGTGCATGCTCTTCGCCGGCACAGCCGTGTCCAACGGGTCGTGCCTGTGCGTGGTGAACTCGATCGGTATGGCGACGGAAATCGGTAAGATTCAGGCACAGATCAAAGAGGCGAGCGAAGAGGAAGAGGACACGCCTTTGAAGCAAAAGCTCAACCGATTCGGGGAGAGTTTAACCATGATGATTGGTATCGTATGCCTCCTCGTGTGGTTGATTAATTACTCGCACTTCATTCAATTCGAGATGAAGGCGGGATCTTCTATCCCAGACATCAACTTTGATCTCGGCAAATGCACGTACTACTTCAAAATCGCGGTCGCGCTCGCGGTGGCGGCGATTCCTGAAGGTCTGCCTGCCGTGATTACGACGTGCTTGGCACTTGGCACAAGGAAGATGGCGAAGAAGAACGCCATCGTTCGCAAGTTGCCGAGCGTCGAAACGCTCGGTTGCACCAGTGTCATCTGCAGCGATAAAACCGGTACGTTGACAACGAACCAAATGTCCGCCGTCAAACTCGTCACCGTCGCAAAAGATATTCAATTAGACACGTACGACGTGGAGGGTACGACGTACAACCCGAGCGAAGGTGGTATCCTCGGTGCTCCGAGGAAACTCGATGAGAATTTCCGATCGATCGCCAAAATCTCTGCGCTTTGTAGCGGCGCTTACATCGAATGCAAATCGGGAATGTTTAAGTGCGTTGGAGAACCGACCGAAGGCGCGCTCAAAGTACTCGCCGAAAAGATTGGTTTGGATAACATGAGAGGAGTTGAGTCGAAGCGCACCTCTAACCCAGATATTCATGCGCAAATCGTGTGCGACACGATTGAAAGCGCCCACGACGTCAAGGCCACGCTCGAATTCGATCGTGACAGAAAGTCCATGAGCGTCATCGTGAGCGAAAAGACGTCTGGAAAGCGAAATGGCGCGTCGGCCCAAAACCAACTTCTCGTCAAGGGTGCTCCAGAGGTTTTGCTCGATCGCTGTGCCTACGTGCAGTTACCGGATGGCACCACCATCGGCCTCTCAGCAACCATGCGCAAAAGCATTTTGAAGGTCCAGACGACGATGGCTCGCGACGCTCTGCGATGTCTCGCATTTGCCAAGAAGGATTCTTTAGGTCCCTTGTCGTCGTACGACGGCTCTGAGACTCACAGAGCACACGCCGAACTCAAGGATCCCGACGAGTACGCAAGGATCGAATCTGATTTGATTTTCGTGGGCATGGTCGGTCTGAGAGATCCCCCGAGACCGGAAGTGGCGGGCGCGATCGAGGCGTGCCACACGGCGGGCATTCGAGTCATCGTCATCACCGGCGATAATCAAAACACCGCCGAGGCCATTTGCACCGAAATCGGTGTTTTCAAATCGATGGCTGATGTGAAGGGTAAATCGTTCACCGGTCGCGAATTCGCGGCCATGACGAAATCTAGACAGCTCAAGGTGCTCCGCGGGTCGGGTGGCCGAGTCTTTAGCAGAGCGGAACCCAAGCATAAACAAGAGATAGTAAGATTACTTCGCGACAGCGGCGACGTGGTGGCCATGACGGGAGACGGCGTGAACGACGCGCCGGCGTTAAAACTCGCGGATATTGGCGTCGCCATGGGTATCACCGGCACTGAGGTCGCGAAAGAGGCGTCCGACATGGTGCTCGCCGACGACAACTTCAGCACCATCGTCGAAGCCGTCTCCGAGGGACGAAGTGTCTACAACAACATGAAGGCGTTCATTCGATACATGATCTCTTCGAACGTCGGCGAAGTTGTGAGCATCTTCCTCACCGCCGCGCTCGGCATTCCTGAGGGTTTGGTCCCGGTACAACTTCTCTGGGTCAACCTCGTCACGGATGGGCCTCCGGCGACGGCGCTCGGCTTCAATCCTCCGGATAACGACATCATGACCAAACCGCCGAGACGTAAGGACGAGGACCTCCTCACCTCGTGGGTGATGTTTAGATACGCCGTCGTCGGTCTTTACGTCGGCGTCGCCACCGTCGGTGCGTTCGCGATTTGGTTCACGAGCACCAGTTTCATGGGCATCGACTTGAGCGAGGACGGTCATGCCCCCGTGACGATGCACCAGCTCATGCATTGGGATCAATGCGCGAGCTGGAGAGGATTCAAGGGTGGCAAATTCACGGCGGGCGGTGTCACCTACGACTACACTGGGAAGAACGCGTGTGAGTACTTCGAGGCTGGTAAGGTGAAAGCGTCCACGCTCTCACTCACCGTGCTCGTCGCCATTGAAATGTTCAACGCGCTCAACGCGTTATCTGAGGATGGATCTCTCGTGCAAATGCCGCCGTGGAGAAACCCGTACCTTCTCCTCGCTATGGTCGCCTCATTCGGGTCGCACTTCTTGATCATGTACGTCCCTCACCTCGCCAACATCTTCTCCATTGTTCCGCTCAATGTCAACGAGTGGATATTCGTTGTCGCCTGCGCGGCGCCAGTGTGTCTCATCGACGAAGTTCTCAAGGTGGCCTCGCGTACATATTCACGTACGGTGGCGCGTCGAGTTCGCGCCTCGCCAGCACCTCCATGAGCATGTTTTTTTCCGATCCGTTGGAGCGCACCAACCCGTACCTTCATTATAAACGACAATATTTGGTGAGCTCCGCGTAGTTCACCGGTCGCATCGCCGCTCGACGGAAATTACGAGTTCGTCTCGGCTGAAGTCGCCACTCATTATAGCGCACGATGTGAATATTACTTAGCTTTACAAGTTCACCAACTTCTAACATTCTAACGAACGGCTATCGCCCACCCTTTGGAAACGCGTCGATCATCTCACCTATCACGGGTTGGCTGAGCTTGAGCAGAAAAGCGACGCACACGAGCGCAAAGGCTAAGAAACCGCCCTTGAGCGCGTTGGAAAACGCCTCGCTCTCCATCAGCGCGTTCTCTTCCTGCACCGGACGCGCGTACGTCTCCTTCTCGCGCTCACCCTCGCCCTCGACCGCGCGCGCGACGACGCCCAGCTTCATCGTCGTCCGCGTCTTCATCCTCGCCGGCGCGGCGCGGGCGAGGACGCGAATGGGCGCGCGACGCGCGCGCGCGGTGGTTGAGATCGACGACGATCTCATCGTCGTCGTCGCGGGCGCGGATGCGCGCGCGGTGTGGAACATGTCGGCGTGCGGGCGCGCGAGCGAGAAGTGAGGCGCCCCTCACTCCATGGCGCGCCCCGTCGCGTTCGACGCCGTCCTTCGCGCGCGCGCGGCGTCGGACGCAGTCGAGGACGTGCGGAGGTGGTTGCCCGAAGCGCACGTGCGCGACGAGGCAATGATTCGCGAGAGCGCGGCGGTGGGCGCGATGGGCGCGAGCGGAGTCAACAGACGGAGCGCGGCGACGACCGAGGCGGATCGCGAACGGGAGCGCGGGAACGAGGCGTACAAGCGGGGGGAGTACGCGCGCGCGATCGAACGGTACGACGCGAGCGTCGCGGTGGGGGAGACGGCGGCGGCGTACGCGAATCGAGCGATGTGCTGGTTGAAGCTCGAGGAGTGGGCGAGCGCCGAGGTGGATTGCTCTCGCGCGTTGGAGCTCGACGTCGCCGCGTTCGGCGTCAAGGCGTATCAGAGACGAGGAACGGCGCGTCGGGAGATGGGGAAATACATGGACAGCGTCATGGATTTCGAAGAGGCATTGCGTCTGGAGCCCACCAGTAAGATTTTAAAGGAGGAGCGCGCGAAGAGTCAACGCGCGTTCGAGCTCGAGGAGAAAATCAGACCGACGCAGACTCGGACGAGAATCCGCGTTGACGACGACGAGCAGGTGAACGGTGATGCCATGGACGTTGACAGAGGAGACACCCGACGCGACGTTTCCAGTGCTGACGACGGTCGACGTAACGAACGAGAGATTAAAGTCAAGCCGCGCGAGCCGCCCGCGCCGAGCGGTCGAGCGTCGTCGACGTCTTCCATTGACGCCGGTCTCGTCGATCGCGCCACCGCAATCGCGGCGAGTAAGCCCATCGTCGCCCCGCGCAACGGCGCAGAGTTCGAGCGATCGTACAGACGCGAGATGAAATCGACATCCTCGACATCTCTCGCTCGAAGAGCCGAGCTCCTCGCCCTCGTCCCCGCCGCCGCCGTCACCAAAATGTTCGCCGGAGGTCTCGAGCCAGACGTCCTCGCCGACGTCACCACCGTCGCCCTCGCCCACTGGCTCCCCACCGCCTTCGACACCGCAGTCGATTGGCTCGAACGTCTCCCTTCGACGTCTCGCTTCGCCGTCTCCGTTGCGCTTCGACCTCCGCACGCGTGCCCCGCGCTTACCGCTGCCTTCGCTGCCGCCGCCGCCGCGACGGCCGACGATTTGGACGCGACGCGTCGTATCCTCGCCCTTCGTCGCGCGTTCGATGCGTAGCGCGCCCTTGTCGCCGCGCTCGGCGGGCATCGAACTCGAACCGTAGATAGAAATAGACGTGTAATACACTTAAATGACAACCTAGCACCACAGAAAGGCGATACTACGATAGTACATACTTTGGCAACTCACGATCGAGTACCGAAGACAAAATTAGCGCACTTTTTTCGATCATCTGCAGAATGCGAGTTTGGCGCATTTTTTACTGCGTCGCAGTGTTCCTTAGCCGCTTTGCACTGTTTGGAGCAGACATGCGGACATACAGCCACCCAGTTTGGATTGGAGCATAGATGAGGCCTACCTTTCGGCTTTCCGCAGCCCCGCGGATTTACGGTTTCACAGGGAGCTATGTTGGGTGGATGAGGCGTTTCCCAGACGGTACCAGAGATACCATCGAAACCTGGGCACGTGTATTCGTCAATCCGACAGCCAGTCGCCGCCGAGCCTTGACAAGATCTTTTCTCATGTCTGCCCTTAAAACGCTTTTGGCAAGTACCCGTTGACACGTTGTACGCTTGTTTAGCTTCCTTAGTATCAAACGAGTGACACATGCATGAATCAAACAAAGGCAAAGCGCGGACCTGTTCGGCTGGCTCACGCTCGCACGCCCAACACGAGTGTCCTCCAACACTAATCCCGAACCGCTGGCGCATCTCTGACTCACAGACTTTCGCCCGTTCCTCCTCGTTGAGCTCCATTCCGGCGCAGGCGCAAGCGCACTGTGCACGCGACCACTCGACTCCATCTGTCGCACCAACATAACTTTCCATATGCTTCTCCAGTTGGGCGTATTGGTCGTGGCATATTCTCGCACACGCCGCGAATTTCTTCATAGATTCTGGTAGTCCGTAGTGGACCGCGGCTTGGGACACCGCGTCGTCATCCATGAGTTTCCACCCCGCGATCCCCGAGCTCACTGGCCGCCCGAGCTCACTCGACGGTGCATCCAACTCATCACCCGCATCGTCTGTGTCCGTCGCCACCGCCGTGAACGGCGCATCCGCGTCGACGTCCGCGGCGACGTTCAGCGCCGCGGCCCCGACGAACAGCGCCAACATCAAAGGTGACACACATCGCCTTCGAAATCCCATCCCGCGCGCTCGATCTGCTTCTTCGTCCACGCGGCGTCCACTCGCGAACGCGCGGATACCGTTCGCTCTCTCAGCGCTCTCCACGCGGCGCTCTCCGCGTCCGATCGGTTCGGAAGTGAC
>Ga0208410_1000010_pt1 | contig 114577 bp, 88 predicted proteins | sample ETN02SmetaG_3_FD_185787 | JGI IMG/M metagenome (GOLD analysis project Ga0208410, IMG submission 185787) | Marine microbial and viral communities from oxygen minimum zone, Eastern Pacific Ocean - ETNP2014F10-02SV257 (SPAdes) (version 2) | ecosystem: Environmental > Aquatic > Marine > Oceanic ... | reverse complement strand
GGTAGTAATCGCGTCTCAAAAAGGCGCGGTGAATATGCCCCTGCTCCTTGCACACACCGCCCGTCAAACCATCTTAGTTGTGGGTGGGTGAGGCTACCTTGATAATGGGGTATTCGAGCCTGCCTTCGACAAGGAGGGTTAAGTCGTAACAAGGTATCTGTAGGGGAACCTGCAGATGGATCACCTCCTACGAAACTCGGAAACCCGGGGGTTGGGGCGGCTTCGGCCGCCCCTTCTCCCACCCTTACGCTCCCAGCGACAGCGCTGTCCAAGCTTCAATGTCGTTTTAGTGGCTAAACAGGTGCAATTATCGCATCTATGAGAAGGTATATACCATCTATACCGCGTAGCGAGGGCATGCGACGCATGCTCGCTATGACAATGATGCTGTTAATGACGACTGCGGCCCTAGCGGGCTGTGCGGGATCCGACATCACCCAAGATGATGTTGATGCCGCTTATGACAACGGATACGCTGCCGGAACGGCAGACGCTGCCGCCGTAAGCACCCTGGACACGATCATCGATCGTGGATCCATGAAGTGCGGCGTTAAGGAGTCCCAATACGGAATGGGATACCTTGACTCGGCTACTGGCGTCCGCTCGGGACTGGACATCTCGTACTGTATGGCTGTTGCCGCCGCTCTAGGGCTGGATCCCTCGACTGATGTCGAGTACATCCCAGCATCTGGATCGGACAGGTTCGACAAGCTATCATCTGCTACGATCGACGTCCTAATCCGCACCACGACCTGGACCACCAGCCGTGATGCTTCTCTGAACGCTGACTTCGCTGGTATGAACTTCTACGACGGACAGGGTATCCTGGTCCGCGAGGACGCTTACCCAGCGGGCGTTGCTGGAAACTCGGCTGCTAACCTGGACGGCGCGAACATCTGCGTCGGAATCGGTACCACGACCGAGGGCAACCTGCAGGACTTCTTCGCTTCCCGTGCGATCGACTTCACGTCCATCGGAACTGCTGACGCAGCCGAGGCGACTGACAAGCTGATCTCCGGCGAGTGCGACGCATTCACTGGCGACATGTCCGCAATGGTGGCCAAGAAGTGGGCACTTGACACAGATGGTTCCATCGAGGGCGGAACATGGATCGCCTCGGAGCTTATGTCCAAGGAGCCCCTTGGAGCAGCAACCCGTGACATGGACTCGGACTTCAAGGACGTAGTCGCATGGGTCTGGTACGGAATGGTAACCGCTGAGGAGATGGGAGTCACATCTGACAACTACGCAGAGATGGCTACCACTGCCTGCGCCGAGAACGAGGCAGGCTCCGCAGCTGACCCCGGGATGTGCAGGCTTCTGACCTCGGACCTAGGTCTGGGCACAGCAACCAACCCACTATCCGGAACATGGATGCAGGCTGTCCTAGCGGCAGTAGGCAACTACGGAGAGGCATATGACGACGCATTCTGCGACGGATCATATGACGGAGTCTCAGGATCGGACGCCATGTCTGGCTGCCTGATCTCGAGGGCCGGTACCGCAAACGCACTCGCTTCAGAGGGCGGACTGCAGTACGCACCTCCAATGCGCTGATCGCTATTAGCGAGAAGTAGCCGGAATTACGAAAGCGTCCGGGGGGGTTTTCTCCCCCGGGCGCCTCAATACTCCTCACTACCCTTTTACACCGCATGCTCCCCTACGGGGAGCATGGGGGTCATGGGCGACGCTTTAGATGGCCGCACATCCACCCTTCTTGCCAAGAAGCTCCCCAGGACCAAGGCCGATTTCTACAACGCAGCTTCCCTCATTTTACTCTCGGCATTCCTGTGGGTGTACACTAACAAGTTCCTTGGGATGAACGCAGAGTACATCGAGGCCATGTCGAGGGACATAACCCTGAACGACACCCAGATGAACCCCTCGTTCATGGAACTCAGCACCCTCATCATGGTGATAGGGGGAGTCAATCTAATTCTGTTCCTGCTCGTCCAGAACGAATTCTCCAAGGCGTTCAACGAGCCAACTGGTGTCAAGGCCTACTCGGCCTCCTTGTTCGCCATAACCATGTTCTTGCTAGCATTCCCGGTCGTCCCTGCTCTAGAACTATCTCCGGGCACCCAGATGCCTTTCCTCTTCCTAGGTGCGGGAGTGGTCTCAGGTATCCTCCTCCTGCAGAACAACCTGGCTCAGATCCTTGATCCCGAAGCATGGAGGAACAAGGAGGTTGACATGGTCGGCGCTGGAATCTCAGTGGGTGCGATAGTGGGTTTCCTCGGGATCACCATGAATCTCTCGATGATTCCAATACTGGCCCAGAATAGCATCGCATTACTTTCTGCAGCCATCGTGGTAGCGGTCGTCGCATGGTCATCGATTCTTTCATCAGAGTCAGCCAAGCCCTCTATCCAGGCCCATAGGACAACCGCATTGGCCTTCCTCGGACTCTTCCCCATTATCACATACTTCGTGCTTCGCGTGATGTACCTGCAACACCACCCAGACCCGGTCATGACCAACAGGTGGCTGGTAGATTTGGACTTCATGGAACTCGGGAACACGTTCAGGATCAACAGCTGGCCGTTCGAGGTCGAGCCCACTCTTGACAGCAGATGGCTCTTCTACAAGGCGGCCATCATCAACTCGGCCAGAGCCACGCTTCTGAGCATCGTACTATGCACCATCCTAGGGATCATCGTGGGTGTGACCAGGTTATCCTCAAACAAGCTCGCCTCGACTATGGCAACGGTCTACGTCGAGGTCTTCAGGAACCTGCCACTCGCAGTGCTCCTCTTCCTCGTGGCGACCCAGATGGGCCACCAGCTCCCTAGGTTCCACGATGAGGCCAACCTATTCGACGGCGCGATATACTACAGCAACCAGGGAACCTGGTTCACCACCGTGGCTTCCTACCAGGCCCTGTTCGCCGCAATAGTGGGACTGGCACTACTCAGGACCGCCATGAGATTCAGGGAGAGGGTGGAGCCCAGGTCCCCTGAGTCGGCCTTCACTCCCTTGGGCAGAATCAGGAGGCCTTTCTCTCCCCTGGGCTGGAAACTCGAGCCAGTAGTCTGCGAACTCTTCGTGATAGCATCGGGAATCTACTTCGTCTACGTCCTACATCCATTCGTCTCAACACCGGGTGGAGGAACAGAGGCAGGTCTTGGCCTCATCCTCCTAGTGTATTCCATGTATGTCTTCACCTGCATGGACGACGATGGAATGAACATATTGGAGATTGACGATTCCGAGGAGGGGCTGAGGATGAAGTTCACCATTTGGGTATCTGCCATCGCAATCGCTGCGGGACTGGTCCTGTCCCAAGGTCTAAGCAAGCCCGAGTACATCAAGCCCAATCTGCTAGCGAAAGGAACTTGGGACATAGCCGAGGGAACGGGATTCGAGATCACGCCCGCCTTCGCCGCTTTGATCATCGGACTCACCCTGTTCACCGCCTCCACTGTCGCCGAGATAGTCAGGGGGAGCATCCAGTCCCTGCCAAGGGGCCAAGTCGAGGCAGCCATCTCCCTGTCCCTATCGCCATTCCAGAGGCTTCGCTTGGTTATACTGCCCCAGGCCCTGAGGAGCATGGTACCCCTCCTGAACAACCAGTACATGAACGTCTGGAAGAACTCCAGCTTGGCTGTGGTCGTCGCATACAGCGACATTTTCTACGTCGTCGTGATAATGATGAACAACGTTGGCAAACTCATCCCCCTATTCCTGCTATTGCTGGTCACCTACCAAGCTGGTAGCCTGATGATCTCAGCAGTGATGAACTGGTACAATGCTAGAGTAACGAGCGTGAAGATATGATGGCGGACAGATTCCTGGATTTCGAGCAGTCGGTGGCAGGTAGGCCATGGGCTCCTTGGACCAAGGACAGCTCGACGAGCATGTACCTGAGCTTTGCGTGCATGGCCACTGCAATCGCAATAGGGGCCGGGGAGTTCCTAGACTTGGAGCAACAGGCCACCCACGAGGGGGCTTCCAGCGCCTATGCGGCTATCTGGGCCGCTTCTTCCGCCTTGGCACTCGCACTCGCCTCATGGGTGACAATTACCGCTATAGCAAAGCTGACTCCCATGAAGGATGCCGGGACTGCCGTCCTCGGAATAGTGACTGCGTGGATAGTCTTCGTTACCGTCAAGGGATTCGGCCACTTCGTCCTAGTCGAGGCCGAGTGGGAGGTAGTGTGGGCCAACAGGGTACTCGTCCTAATAGGGCAGCAGATGACCGAGTTCATGACTCAGAGCCCGGGTTCTGAGTTCTGCATAGCCGAGTGCTATGCGACCAACCAGAACTGGAGGTTCTGGCCCATTATTTATCTCGTCTTCATCATGATAGGTGGGGCCTATGGGACGACGGGGGACAACCCGTTGAAGTTCGTCTTGGGATTCGGACTCGCCTCTGCCTTCCTCGTTTGGGTGGCTTCCGCCCAGCCCGATGTGGCCAACTACCACATCGAGGGCCCTCAGTCCCGACTGTTATTCGCAACCGCATTGGGCTACACTACATTTGGAGCCAGTCACTACTACTGCTCCATCTCGGAGGAGTACAAGGCGAATCGTCTGAGGGGCTACATAGCCTTACTCGCCGTGTTCACCTTCTTCTTCACCATAGTCATAATGGATCCGCCTGTGGCCGTGCAGAAGGTCGCCGGGGCCCTAGGGATAGAGGCACTGGAGACTGGGGGAATCAAGGCATCACAGTGGGGTGGGCTGTTCGTCAACCTGCTGATCGCAGCAGCGGGATGCGTCCTCGGCTTCGGAATCGGAATCGTCCTCGCCTTCGGAAGGCAGAGCGAACTTCCATTCTTCAAGGTCCCATCAGTAGCGGTGATCGAGTTAGTTCGATCCGGGCCGCTGATCTGCTGGCTGTACGCCGCAGTATTCCTTATGCCCGATCTTATCGACCCGTTCTACGACGCTGAGGACATAATGAGGATGCTCATAATCTTCGGGCTGTTCGGCGGTTGCTACATTGCAGAGGTCCTAAGGGGCGGCCTCCAGGCAGTCGACTCAGGCCAGAAGGAGGCGGCAATAGCACTGGGACTCTCTCCCTTCCAGACCAAGATGAGGGTTGAGCTGCCCAACGCAATCCGTACAACACTCCCATCCATAGTGAGTGTCTTCATAGGCCTCTGGAAGGACACGACCCTTCTATTCATCATCAACATCCTCGACTTCTTCAAGCTCGCCAAGGACCTTCCGAACACGGACCTCAGGTTCCTGGGCGACTTCCTAGAGCCACTCTACGTCACGGCCTTCGTGTTCTGGATTTTCGCATTCTACCTTTCAAGGGTCTCGATGAAGATCGAGAAGGGCCTTGGTCTGGTTAGAGAAGGAGGGGGAGAGGCAGCATGAGTGAATTTGCAAAAGAAGAGATGATTATTGAGACAGAGGGCGTGAAGGTAAACTTCGGAGACTTTTGGGCATTGAAAGGGATAGACATCAAAGTAAGGAGAGGGGAGATTATCGTCATTCTCGGGCCCTCTGGCTCCGGGAAGTCGACATTCATCAGGACCCTGAACAGACTACAGCCGCATAGCGGTGGCACGGTCGAGATAGACGGAATCACGATTGATGACGACACCACGGTGAAGGATCTGAAGTACGTCAGGTCAGAGGTGGGATTCGTTTTCCAGCAGTTCAACCTATTCCCCCACCTGACAATCATGGAGAATATCACCCTGGCCCCAATGAAGGTCAAGGGGATGAGCAAGAGGGAGGCCGAGGCCAAGGCACTGGAGCTCCTCGAGAGGGTCGGGATACCCGAGCAGGCATACAAGTACCCAAGCGGGCTATCCGGCGGTCAGCAGCAGAGGGTGGCAATCGCGCGCGCACTCGCAATGGACCCCAAGATAATGCTGTTTGACGAGCCAACATCGGCACTCGATCCAGAGATGATAAAGGAGGTTCTGGATGTTATGGTGGACCTGGCGAAGAGGGATATCACGATGATAGTGGTGACTCACGAGATGGGCTTCGCTAAGGAAGTGGCGGACAGGGTCATTCTCTTCGACGAGGGGCTGCTGATAGAGGAGAACACCCCCGACGAGTTCTTCGACAACCCTAAGCACGACAGAACCAAGCTATTCCTAGAGCAAATCCTCTAGTTCGTAGCAACCAAAATAACCCCGTGCTACTTTCGATAACTGATGATGGAGGCTCTGACGGGATACCTCGAAGTTATCGAGGACGCCGGAACACTTGCGCAACTAGGCTTCGGACTACTCTCCAGCATCATTGCCACATATGTCTTCAGATTACTGATCAACGGACCCATCCTCAGGAGGATTGAGGGGAGCAAGAACCTCTACGATGATAGAATCTTCACTTTGGCCACCCCACTTCTGAACCTCGGAGTCCTGCTATGCGGCATTTGGCTGACTTTCCAATGGTCATTCGAGGATGGCTCCTTCGAACGTTCTGCGTTTGCCGGCGGATCAATGGCCGTCCTGCTTGTAATGACCGCGCAGTTCCTCACTGCACTGGTAGACGATTTCGTTCCTCCAATTTTCCAGGAGATAGACGAAAGGACCCATCTCGACCTTTCCACGATGCAGACCATCACCGTTAGTGCGGCCAAGATGGTGGCTTGGCTAGCAGCAGTGCTAATCGCCCTTGAGCAGCTCAACATCGACGTGACCCCGATTCTGGCCTCTGCAACCATTCTCACTCTAGTCGTGGGGCTGGCATTACAGGAAACTGCAGGGAACCTCGTTTCGGGGATGCTAATGTTGTTGGATAAGCCATTCTCCAAGGGCGACAAGGTAATCGTCAAGGGAGTAAAGGGCAAGGTCGTCGATGTCGGACTTATGACCACGAAGATTAGAACCGGCAACGAGAGGCTCGTCGTCATCCCAAACACCTCACTATCTGGGGAGGTGGTCGAGAACTACGCTCAGGGCAGCACCCTGGAGAACCCCGACTCAATGAACCTCAGATTCAGGGTCAGAACCGGGCTGGAAGAAGATGCAGAACTCGTCAAGGAAATAATGATGAAAGCAGTCACGGACTGTGAGTTCACAGTCGACTACGTGAAAACAGAGGTCCTTCTTTATGACATCACGGAGACCGCACTAGTATTCAGGTTGGATTGCTGGGTCAATGACTACAACAATGAGAGGAAGGCAAAAGACTGGATTCTGATAGAGATCCTAAGGAAGTTCAAGGAGGAAGGAATCTCAATCCCATACCCTCACCTAACGGTCAAGAACCAAGACTGACTACTCCCCTATCCAATGGGCGACCCTGTCGTGTATGGTGCTACGGAAGGTAAGTAGCTGTAAGGTAGGTCCATTGAGGTTCACAGTTACGGTAGCACCTCTGGTGAAGTGGAACTCGTCCCAACCATCAGCTACCACATATCCCCGATGCATGTCACTGGTCATCACAGTTGGCTCATCAGTCCAAGCCCAGTAAGAGCCATCATCATCCCTGTCTCCTCTTGGCAAGTCCCTGGCTACGAAGAGGTAGTGCTCGTCTATCTGTTCGAGGGGGAATGTCGTTCCCTCGATGTTGGCTACGTGCCTGAACCATGCGCCCTGTCCAAGGAATGTCGAAAATAGGCACCCGGATGAGTGCTGGACAACGTCAATACCCTCCGAAGACCTCTGGAGCCTGTACTTTGAGGGCTGATACTGGTGGGTATTGGCAACTAGGAGGTCGTTCAATGCAGGATCAGTGAGGATCTTGTTTCCGCTTGTGGTGACAATTTCCGCTTGTAGACGTGGCAGGACGTTGACAATGGCACTTCCTCCGATGGCAACTCTGATGTCATCGGCGAAGCTTTCCGGGTCGCTACCCATGTAGAAGCCATATGACCCGTCCTCGTAATCGTCCCTTGGATGGCTATTTACTCCCATCACAGGAGTCTTGTCATCGACGGAGTGAGCTATCGATGTCAGTGTCCCATCGCCCCCTAGGACCACAACAAGGTCGGGGTCATCGAAGTCCCCTCTCCTAACCGTCTCTCTAGCAGTGTAGTCAACTCTGACCGAGCCCTCCCTCTCCAGCTCGTCCAGAACAGACCTCACGGTTTCCAGGGCCTTGTCATGGACCTCCTCGAAGTTCTTCTTGTAGACTACTAGGACGTCTGTCACGTCATCACTCCCGTCCCTCCCTCTGGGCCGTCCCATATAGGAGACTCGCCCCGGCATTCTCGACAATATTGTGACCTGTGTTGCATGCCTTCATCAGCATCAAGCTCCTGCGAGTCAGTGTGAGGGTACTTCTGACAGTGTCTTTCGTCATCATCGCTTCCTGCTTTTCAGGGTGCTTGGAAGTTGAGTCTGACGACTGCCCTGAAATGGATTGCTTCCCTCTGACTTCAGATGCATTGAATGAAATCCTGTCCGACCCGAACTCCTTCGACGTTCTGGAGTATTCTGGAATGTTCGATAGAATGAGGGTAGAGACCACGTCTTCATCCACAGTACAGGGCCAATTCGGTGAGGTGTATTGGAGTGTCGCAAAGGACGACTCCTCGCAATTGAGGTCCGTGGCTACAAGAGTTACTCTGGGAACATACTCTATGAACAACGAAGTCATCGAGGGCAGCACGACCACCACAAACATCAGGATAGGAAATGTCTGGTTCGAGGGCAGGGACGAGGCCCCTCAATACTCGGACCCGTTCGTGGAGTTCGCTGAACTGGCAAATTCTGATCCGAGTGGGGAGTGGCCCCCATTTGGTTTCGATACTTCGAAGATTTCCGGAATGGATTGGAGGATTACGGGGGACGATTCCTCGACACAGCAAGTCGCATCCGCCACTAATACGACTCACACAATAGTCCTAGAGCTAATTGGGAATCCCCCTCTCATAACATCCATTGAGACGTATGCGGGTGACGAGGAGCAATTCGTCATGACTGTGTCAACAGGTGACGAAGTCAGCCTAGAGCTTTTGGAGGGAATTGACAGGGCGCCTCTCGGTTTCAGCCCAGACTCCTCCTTCCTCGTTGACGGGGAAGTTACCCAATGGGCCGGTTCAGTTCAGAGTGGATTCGCCACTGAGTCAGCACCCTCTGACCTGGAGATCCATGGCATTATTGGCCTAGGGGAAAATGCATCATCGGTCTCCTCGATGAGGTTGGATTCGGGACTTCATAACGTATCTCTGGATGACGGTTCGTGGTGGGAATTCGTCTGGTCCGACCAGGATTCAGACGGCCTAGTTTCCAGTGGGGATATCTATGCTGTCAGGACTAATTCAACCGGAGATATGGGTATCGCGATTTACGACTTGTGGGCAGATGGCTGGACGGGCGGACCTCTCGCATCACAGGAATGACCCACAGTCATATTCAAACGAACTACTGTCAAGGGGCGCACATGTCCGGAGGCAGGCATCCCCTGTCACGATTGTTGACTCATCTTGAGGACCACAGATCAACAGTAATATTGGCCTCGATTTGTTCGATTCTGAACAAAATCTGGGACTTGGCCCCACCCGTTCTGATTGGAATGGCAATAGATGTCGTTGCGGCCAGGGAGGACTCCTTCCTAGCCGGGATGGGCTATCCGGACGTCTACGACCAACTGTATATTTTGACGGGCATCACTGTACTCATTTGGGTACTTGAGTCATTATTCCAGTACTTCTACGCGGTATTGTGGAGAAATCTGGCACAGACCGCACAGCATGAGCTCCGAATGTCTGCATACTCTCATATTCAGGATTTGGAGATGCAGTGGTTCTCAGAGCAATCAACAGGGGGTCTTATGTCGATAATGAACGATGATGTCAATCAACTGGAGAGGTTCCTTGATCAGGGTGCCACCGATCTCTTACACGTTGCGACCACGATCATTGTAGTCGGGGGGATAATGTTCACCGTAGCCCCAGAAGTAGCGCTTCTAGCAATAATCCCAGTGCCAGTGATAGTCACAGGATCATTCATGTACCAACGCAGGATTGGTACACGCTACTCACTAGTTAGAAACAAGGTAGCCGAGCTAAACGCCCTTCTGAATAATAATCTGCAAGGAATCACAACCATCAAGTCGTTCACTGCAGAGAAGAGGGAGGCGAATCGCGTTGAGGAGGCCTCGACATCATACAGAGATGCAAACCGCGAGGCAATACGGCTATCCGCCTCTTTCGTACCAATAATCAGGATGGCAATTCTGTTCGCATTCACAGCGAACATGCTCGTCGGAGGGTGGTTTGCATTAGAGGGTACAATCAGTCTGGGAGCATACTCAGTTATCGTCTTCATCACCCAGAGGCTCCTTTGGCCGCTAACTCGACTGGGGGAGACTTTCGATCTCTACCAGAGGGCCATGGCATCTACCACAAGGGTGCTGGACCTCCTAGACACAGAGGTAGGAATAGTGGAGGGTGACACCGTCCTGGAAGACGTCAGGGGAGAGATAGCCTTCTCTGATGCCAGCTTCTCATACCCAGGAAGGGAGACCGTCCTCGATGGAATAAACCTCATTGTCCCGGCCGGAAAGACCGTTGGCCTAGTGGGCTCCACGGGTTCGGGGAAGACTACAATGGTCAGGCTGCTTCTCCGGTTCCACGATCCTGATGGGGGTGCGGTTTCGTTGGATGGTCACGATGTAAGGGAACTGACTTTGGAATCCCTTCGAGGGTCAATATCACTAGTCAGCCAGAACACAACTCTGTTCCCGGGGACCGTGATGGACAATGTGAGGTATGGAAATCCAACAGCCACTGACGAGCAGGTTTACGAAGCATCCAGAATAGCCGAGGCTATTCCATTCATTGAGAATCTCCCTGAAGGATGGGGCACGGATATCGGTGAAGGGGGACACAGGCTTTCTGGAGGTCAGAGACAGAGGATTGCAATAGCGAGGGCTGTACTGAAAGATGCACCAGTACTAGTTTTAGACGAGGCAACAAGCAACGTCGACAACGAAACGGAGGCAGCTCTAAAGAGATCTATAGGTTTGATTTCAAAGGGCAGGACAACCCTCATCATTGCCCACAGACTCTCTACTGTGAGGAACGCCGATATGATTGCTGTTCTCGGAGATGGGGGAATTACTGAGACGGGGACCCATGAGTCACTCCTTGAGTCAGGCGGACTGTACTCGAGACTGTGGGCGGTCCAGACTGGAGAGCCCGGAAAGGGGCAGTGACGGGAACACCTTGATGAGGAGCCCCCCTTTCCCTATGTAACATGGCACGTGTAGATTCGATGCTATGGTTCATGATGGGCTTCGCCCAATTGCTTCTAGGTGGCCGTATCGGCGGCGATCCAACCTTGGAACTACTCGGAATAATCCTACAGGGAACGGGTGGCAGCTCAGTTATTCTGGGGTTATACTTCTTGATGTTCCTGGCCAGGCATGAGAAGGAGTTCACGGAGGGATACTCGAAGATGGAGAAGACTGCCTTCCTGAGGGATGCAGAAGGAAGGGTAGTAGATCTCGAGGACACTACGCCCAAGGCAGTTAAGGCGATCTGGTACATTGTCCCCACTGGGCTGACTATCCTTGGTGCCCTAGCATGGCTAACTTCCGGATGAAAGCATGGCACTAGATGACGCGATCGACCGAATGATCGAGAATCCTGCCTATGATCAGATGGGAGGGTACCAGATTTTCTTGAGGAGGTTCGCCATTCCCGTTGTTCTGATACTAATCGCCCTTTTCATCTATACCGCATTGGACAGTTACTTGACCAGCAGCTGGAACCTAATCCTCACCTCAGCATTGACGGGCCTGTGTGTGGGGCCAATACTCGCCCTTGAGAGATACACGGCAATGAGAAAGAACAACAAGTAACATTCGTAGTTGGCAAATTAGCCGAATGGGTCAAATGCCTAATGCTTCCGTAGGAGTTCAATGGTTGACATTGACGACTTCAATATTTTCGATTTGGTTGGACTTGGAGAGGCGACCGGACTGGAGTTTATTTTCGCTGCATCGGCCTTGCTAGGGGGGATACTCTTCCTGCTCTGGTTCATACTGATGACAGTCGGCGGTGTGGCAGAAGGCGTCTTCGAGGGGCTCTTCGGACTCGAGATTGATGTCCTCAGCTCCGATGCCTCGTTCAAGGCATTGACTTTCCAAGGGGTCATGGCATTCATGATGTTCTTCGGACTAGCCGGTTTATTTGTTCTGAAGTCAGATGGGTCCGATCCTGTAGCTGTGGCTGTTGGGGGGATCGCTGGAACTGCCTCAATGTACGGTACAGCCAAGCTATTCGAGCTATTCCTTGCTATGCAGTCTACAGGCAACGTCGAGATCGAGGACACGGTGGGTGCCAAGGGCACTGTCTACCTAGTCATACCACACGAAGGGGTCGGCCAGGTGCAGATCGAGACAGGAGGTTCTCTTTCAGTGTACAATGCTAGGGCCGAGGACCAGCAGGAGATTGGTACTGGAAGAATGATCGAGGTAGTGGGCACCCTTGGTGAAGTTCTTATCGTCAAGAGGATTTAGTTTCCTGCGGAGTAATTCCCATCCGGGACCTCTCTTCTGGTCCTGCCGGCAAAGACTTCATGACCAGTGACTCCTTCTACGGTCTAGGAGTGACTACGGATGGCAACAGCAGGAGCTATTGGAACGATTGGAATATTTGCGATAATACTGGTATTAGTGGCGGTGGTGATATTTTTCTCACAGCGATACAAGAGATGCCCCCCTGATCAGGTGATGGTCATTTACGGGCGAACCGCCAAGATGGCAGATGGTAAGGCCAAGCCTTCCAAGGTAGTCCACGGCGGCGCAGCATTGGTCTGGCCGCTAATCCAGGATTATGCTTACATCTCTCTCAAGCCCATGGCCATAAACATCGACCTGAAGGGCGCTCTTTCCCTCCAGAACATCAGGATCAACGTCCCTAGTACCTTTACCATCGGCGTCAGCAAGGAGCCTTCCATAATGGCGAATGCTGCAGAGAGACTTCTCGGATTCAAGATTCCCGAGATAGAGAAGTTGGCAGAGGAGATAATTCTGGGTCAGCTACGTCTCACGGTCGCATCTCTGACAATCGAGCAGATAAACCAGGACAGGGATGCTTTCCTCTCCCTTATCACTCAGAACGTAGACCAGGAGCTTAGAAAGTTCGGACTAACCCAGCTGAACGTAAACATCGTCGATATCACTGACGAGTCGGACTACATCGAGAGCATCGGTAAGAAGGCAGCCGCAAACGCAGTCGAGAATGCACGCGTCGACGTCGCAAATGCCGAGAGGGATGGTGCAATAGGTGCTGCCGCTGCAGACAGGGACAGGGAGATCCAGGTCGCCAACGCAAATGCGGATGCCGAGATGGGGCGCAAAGAAGCCGAGCAAAGACAGAGGGTCTACGTGGAGCAACAGGAGGCCATGGCGATTGCCGGTGAGAACACCGCACAGGCCGAGATTGCAAATGCCAACGCGGACCTCGAAGAGGCCAAGGCCCATGCCAAGCAGAGGGCCGACGTCGCTACGGCACAGTCCGAGGCGGAGATTCAGCGAGCATCCTACTTCGAGGAGGAGGAAAGACTGCGTGCTACCGAGATCGTTCAGGTTAACATCCAGAAGCAGCAGATCGAGATAGCTGCAGAGGCGGAGGCCGAGCGCCAGCGAAGGATAGCTCGTGGTGAGGCCGATGCAATACTGGCCAAGTATGAGGCTGAGGCAGAAGGGGTGCAGAAGGTACTGGAGGCTAAGGCCCAGGGTTACAGCAACCTCATCACAAGTGCATCCGGGGATCCCAAGGCCGCAGCCACACTACTGATGGTTGAGAAGATAGAGTCCATGGTTTCCGCACAGGTCGAGGCAATCAGGAACCTGAAGATAGACAAGGTCACCGTCTGGGACAGTGGAAACAACTCCGATGGCTCATCTGCAACTAGCAACTTCGTGAGTAGCCTGGTCCAGAGCCTTCCCCCAATTCATGACGTCGCCAAGATGTCAGGTGTTGAACTCCCTGACTACCTCGGGTCGATGACTGAAGAAAGCACCGAATGAAACTTGATAGTCACCCTCTTGAGCACTCTCCCACTGGGAGTGCCATGGCAGACACAGGCGTCGTTATTGTTGGAGGGGCCAGAACCCCCTTCTGTGAATGGCTAGGTGGAAAGAGGGGCGACGGAGGACCAGGAGGCAGACTCGCTTCAGTTAGTGCAGAGAAACTGGGTTCCATAGCAATTAAGGGGGCCATGGAAAAGACTGGTACGGACCCCAGTGAGGTCGACCATGTAGTGATGGGGCATGCTCTGCAAACCTCCTCCCAAGCAATCTTCGGAGCCAGACGTGCAGGTCTAATGTCGGGAATACCCCAAGAGGTTCCAATGCTGACTCTCAACAGGCTCTGTGGAAGTGGCGCTCAATCAGTTGTCAGTGCGGCTCAAATGATAATGCTTGGAGAAGCAGACGTTGTGGTGGCAGGAGGGATGGAGAATCTCAGCCAGGCACCACACGTTCTTCGTGACATGCGTGATACATACAAGCTAGGGAGGCCACCAAGGGAGGGTGACGAACTCCCAAAGGACATGGAGGACTATCTTTTCACGAATCTCAGAGATGATGTGTGCGGATACTTCATGGCCCAGACAAGTGATGAGCTATGTCGAAGGATAGGGGTCTCGAGGGACGAGGCTGACAGCTTCGCAGCACTCAGCCATCAGAAGACTGAGAGAAGCATCTCAGAGGGAGTTTGGGAGCAGGAGATCGTGCAAGTCGAGACTCCGGGAGGATTGGTAGGTTTCTCCGATGAGGATCATGTGGTCATTGGAACAACAGAGGAGTCCCTATCGGGACTTCGAACACATTTCGGACCTGAGTCACTCGTTACTGCCGGCAATGCCTCGGGAGTGGTGGACGGTGCGGCTGCCTTGGTCGTTAAGTCAGCATCTAGGGCAGCTGCAGACGGGGACTCTCCCCTGTCTAGGATTCTCTCATGGGGAATAGTCGGCTTGGAGCCAGCAATCATGGCGCACGGGCCAGTCCCCAGTAGCAGACTAGCATTGGAGAAGGCCGGACTAAGGGTCGAAGACATCGATCTTTGGGAAATCAACGAGGCGTTTGCAGGTCAATGCGTTGCTTGCATAAAGGACCTCGGGATAGATTCCGAGAGGGTGAATGTAAACGGTGGCGCAGTTGGACTCGGTCACCCCTTAGCGGCAACCGGAACCAGACTGCTGCTCACCCTGTCTCTGGAGCTCAGGAAAAGGGGAGGGAGATATGGGGTTGCCACTGCTTGCATCGGGGGAGGACAGGGAATTGCAGTGGTTTTGGAGTCAATAAACGCCAGAGAATAGGTCCGCAGCATTAATCCGCATCGACCAACGCCGAAAAATTGGTGAAGAAATGAGTGCGAGTAGAAAAAGAAGCCTCGTCAAGACACTAACTTGGAGAGTTTTGGCTACCGCAGACACCTTTGTGATTGCCTACCTAATCACTGGAGAGTTCACTGTAGCCACATCGATCGCCGGATTGGAAGTTATGACGAAGATGGTTCTGTACTATCTGCATGAGAGAGGCTGGAGCTCCTTTGAATGGGGGCAGGACGAAATAACCAACTAAATCAAGCCCAGTAGTTCTGCAAACTTGCCGAAAATCGCCCCTCCTGCAATTATTGCCCCTAGGGACGATCCAATGTTGCCAAGTGCTGTAACGAGGAGGACCCTTCCAACACGGTTGTTCCACAATAAGGAAACAGAGTCCAAAGTTAGGAAATCGCTAGCATCCTTGCCCGTTGGCGAGGCGACTTTGAGTTGTGTGTAACCTGCAAACCACCCCGCAGCAACAGTTGGGTTTAGGGATGTGATTGGAGAAGCAACAGCTCCCACTATTACAGAAAGTGGATGCCCCCTTGCAATCGCCACACCAAGCCCGGCAAGAACTGCATTGAGTATCAACCAGGTCTCCGCAGTATCTCTTAAGTCACTGAAATGACCATTCTGAACCATCCAAATGCAAGCAGAGACTAGGATGACTGGAATGCCCCACATCACAAGCCTCGGCCATACTGACTTGCGGGGCTTCTCAGTCAACTCCACCATTCTTTCCAGATTGGCCACTTCTCCGCCCGAAAGGTGTTCAACAATCCCTCCAATGTGCCCAGCCCCAACTATTGCGAGTATTTTGCCTGAGGTAGAGTCCCTGATCTGCCCAATCCTCCCGGCTATGAATTCATCACGTTCATCGATTAGGACCTCTCCTGCTCCCGGGGCAACGGACCTTGCCTCCTCCATCAGATTACTTAGTAGATCAGTGTCCTCCAGGACCTCATCCAGGTCAACCTCGTCCCCATCCTCGTCAGACCATAGGAGAGTATCTAGAACTCTCCATTTCTCCCTTATGCTCATCCTCCCCCAGGCCCTACGGAGAGTAGAGACCACGTCCCTGTCTACAAGTTCAACGGGTATATCTGCAGCCCTTGCTTCCATCACGGCAGTCAGTAGTTCTGCACCCGGTTTTTCACCAGTAGAAACTCCCATTCTACGTTGTTCAGCAGATAAAGCGGTCTGCAGTAGAATCATTGCAGCCTTCCCATCATTGATTATCTTCAGAAGATCCTCGGAGTCGATAGACTCTGGCCGTGTAAGTGATGCCATTCTTGATTCACATAGCTCGACAGCTACCACATCCGGGCCATATTCGGAAATCTGTTCTTTGACAAGGGCCACGGATTTGCTACTAACGTGAGCTGTCCCAATTATTCTCAAGCTATCATCAAAATCGATGACATTGGAGTTTGATGTCATTATTTCACCGAATTCCATCCATCATCGAAAACAAGTCATTATGCTCAGCCACATCATGAACTCTGATGATGTCGACGCCCTTTTCCTTTGCCATTGCAGCAACGCCAAGAGTTCCAGCCAGCCTGTCTTCCGAATCTTCCCTGCCTAGCATGTGGCGAAACATGCTCTTGCGGCTGACTCCCCACATCAAATTCATTCCCTCTGCCGGTATCACAGATCTGCCCGAAGACAGTAGGGACAAATTATGCTCCAGTAACTTCCCAAAACCTATTCCCGGGTCCACAACAATATTCGAGGGATCAAGTCCTCTGTTAATCAATTTCATTGAGGCGATTTGTAGGTGCCCCCTGACTTCCCTCAGAACATCTCCGTACTTCGGATTTTTCTGCATATTGCCAGGTGCTCCCTTCATGTGCATTAGGCATACCGGACAATCATTTTCCACAATTAAATCGGCCATACCCGGATCGCTAAGTGATGACACATCATTCACCATGTCAGCACCCGAATTTATGGCCAATCTTGCGACATACTCCCTTCGAGTATCTACAGAGATGCCAATCTTGGGGAGTACTTCCCTGACCGCTTCAATGACGGGGATAACTCTGTTCGCCTCATCCTCCAAACTAACTTCCGTTGCACCTGGCCGAGTCGACTCTCCCCCAATGTCAATCCAATCCGCACCTTCCGTCGCCATGTTTAGGGCCCTTCTAACTGCAACCTCGATATTTTCAGATCTAGAACCAGCGTGAAACGAGTCAGGAGTTATATTCAGGACCCCCATTATGCGCGGGAAACCGCTGTCGCGGCGTTTCAGGATAGGTCGCCAGTCGGCCATGTGTGGGGTGCCATTAGTCGCATGCTTTATGATGTGACGGAGGCCGATTAATGCGATGGTAATGGGAGACGAAGGACTCGAGGAGTCTCTGAATGCCCCTGGCGGAGTAATTTCGGCGCCTGAAGTGGCTGATGGTCCGACAAGTGAGTCACTCGAACTAATGGAGTCAATAATCCAGCGCCTGCAACCTTCTGATAGGCATGACATTAGGGACATGATTAGCTACAGGGCCCAGGTTTCAGGGGGCATGGCTGCAATGACGATTGTGTTCTGGTGGATTGCCATAGACAAGGGAGGGGAAACCCTCGGAGATGCAGATATCCCCCTATCTGCCATTGGGGATTTCTCCTTCGCTGAAATCAGCCTCATTGTGCCTGCTCTCGCCCTTCTCGCCACATTGGTCATGTCAATCGGCAGGGAGACAGGAAATGCAATTCTGAACAACATCGGGGGCGCATTGATAGTATTGGTCGTTTTCTACATCCTGGAGCCATTTGGAAGCACGATATTCGGCTCTAGCATAGATGCCCAGTCTGCCGCCTTTGCATCAGGAAGGCTTGTTGCCATGGCCATGATGATCGCACTATCGACCAAGTTCTTCTGGGATGCCATCCTTCTGCAGTGGGTCAGGAGTACTATGATGAATATGGGTGTCGACCTGTTCCCATCCGAGGAACAAGAAACATTTGGCAGTCACGCTGATGAGGCGCCCCCTCTTGGGTGAAAACGTGAGTAACCGTACCGAACCACGACTCATTGTAATGAGGCTGGGGCATAGGGTAGAGAGAGACAAGAGAATAACTTCACATTTGGGACTTACAGCAAGGGCATTCGGAGCCGATGAAATATTACTTTCCGGTGAAGAAGACGAGACTCCACTGGAGACTTGGAGATCTGTTTCTAAGAGATTTGGAGGCAGTTTGGAATGCGGATATGAACCAAAGCCGATGCGTTGGCTACGTTCGTTTTCCAAAGACGGGGGCAAAATCATACATCTAACGATGTACGGCGAGCCATGGAGAAAGAAATCAGAGAAGATTCCCTTTGAGGGGCGTGTGGCCGTGGTAGTTGGTGGCACCAAGGTTCCGGGCGAGCTCTTTGGAATCTCCGATTACAATATTGCAGTCGGCAATCAACCGCACTCCGAAGTAGCGGCTCTTGCAGTCTTTCTCGATACATGGTTGGGCGAGGCCGATCCAGGAAGGTTCTCGGATGGAGAAGTCGAGGTAATACCCAGCGAGAGTGGAAAGAACATCGTATCCAAGGGGAAAGAGTAGGGAGAAAAATCACCCTATTTTTCTCAATGATTAAGAGTCTTACTTGAGCAGGTTTGCTGATGTCGGCAAGCGGGACACGGCGGGGATTCATTCCCGGCGCTGATGTACCGGGAGTAGATGAGCCACCAATATTCCAAGATGCAGCAGATTTGCTTCTTGATTCACACTCCGGAGATCAACCAAGTTTCGAGCCGGGCTTACTTATTCTGGCCGACGGGACGATGTTCAGCGGGAGGCTCTTTGGAGCCGAAGAAATAGCTCAGGGAGAACTAGTTTTCACCACAGGGATGTGCGGATATCAAGAAAGCCTAACGGACCCATCTTTCGCCGGGCAGGTGTTGACTTTCACATGGCCACTATTGGGGAACTACGGGATATTGCCTGGAATTTCAGAGTCCTCAGGAGTACACCCCCGTGGAATTGTTTGCAGGCAAATGATGAGGAATCCAGACCATCGTGATTCCATCGGTAGCATTCATGATTTTCTAGCAGCTCACGGAGTGCCAGGGATTGAAGGCGTAGACACCAGGGCAATTACACGTAGAGTGAGGGAGCATGGGACACTATTGTGTGTCTTTGGGCCCGAAGGAAGAGAAGAGGACATGAAAAGGATCCTGTCCACTATGAAACCCCCTGATTCTGAAGATTTGGTTGAATCAGTAACTAGGGAAGAGTCAGTTCTGATTAATCCCGGGGCTCATGATGGGAATGGTAAGAATCTGCCTAGGTTGGCAGTTCTTGATTGTGGTATTAAGCACAATATTTTGAGGGAACTTTCTAAGAGATTCGAGGTAGTTTGGTGCCCAGCATCTTCAAGCTTCGATCAAATTATGGATGATTGGAGGCCCGATGCAATTTTCGCATCCAACGGTCCAGGGGATCCTGCACATCCCGGTTCCGCAACTATTGCCAGAGATACTCTAGCTAGGGCAGTCCGGGAGGATATGCCCGTGATGGGGATATGTCTGGGGCACCAACTTATGGGATTGGCAGCAGGACTCAGGACTTACAAGTTGAGATATGGCCATAGAGGCGCCAATCAGCCAGTGGTCGACTTGGTCACCGGCAAGGTCGACATTACCAGCCAGAATCACGGCTTTGCAGTCGAAGATCCGGAGAGGGGAATGCTAGCCCCTCATCCCAGCGGCGCTTGCTCGGAATCAGGAGAGAACACACTTGAAGCCGATTTTGAGGTTAGACATGTCAATGCCAACGATAGGACTGTAGAAGGACTAGATCTCGTCGGAAAACCGGCATTTACCGTCCAATTCCATCCAGAGGCATGCCCCGGGCCCCACGATGCTTCACCACTTTTCGATAGGTTCGCCGACATTGTTGAGGACCATCTTTCTGGAGATCCCCAAGCCGCAATAATCGGGGGAGGCAACACATAATGCCACGTAGGGACGACATACAGAGAATCGTGATTTTAGGGAGCGGCCCAATTAGGATAGGGCAGGCCGCCGAGTTCGATTTCTCGGGCTCGCAGGCATGCAGGGCCCTGAGGGATGATGGCTACGAGGTAATCCTGATTAATTCCAACCCTGCAACAATCCAGAACGACCCGGAGATGGCCGACCGAATATACATCGAACCACTTCTGCCCGAGGTAGTGAGAAGAATACTGGAGATGGAGAAGCCCGATGCCCTCCTCGCAGGGATGGGCGGTCAGACCGCATTGAACATCGCCTCTGCCCTAGCTAAGGATGGGTCATTGAATGAGTTGGGCGTCGAACTAATCGGATGCGACCTAGCATCAATCGATGAAGCGGAGGACAGGGATCTGTTCAAGAGGGTCTGCGAAAGCATCGACCTACCGGTTTGCGAGGCAGTCGCATGTTCATCCATCGAGGAAGTTATCTCAGCAGCCGACAAGATAGGGAAGTTCCCGCTTCTGATACGTCCTGCATTTACCCTCGGTGGACTTGGTGGGGGTACTGCCTTCAACAAGGGGGAGTTAGTAGAGATTGCAAGCCAGGGACTTCTGCAGTCAGCAATAGGGCAGGTCCTAATCGAAGTCAGCATTTTGGGCTGGCAGGAGCATGAATATGAGGTAATGAGGGATGCTTCGGATAACGCGATCATTGTCTGCACAATGGAGAATCTAGATCCCATGGGGGTCCATACGGGCGAGTCAGTCGTGGTAGCGCCCCAGCAGACACTTTCGGATCAGGACCACCAGATGTTGAGGGACGCGGCATTGAAGCTGATCAGGAGACTCAACATAAAGGGGGGGTGCAATGTACAATTTGCTGTCGAACAGTCCACGGGCCAGTATAGGGTCATAGAGGTAAACCCCAGGGTGTCCAGGTCCTCTGCCCTTGCTTCGAAGGCCACAGGTTATCCCATTGCTAGAATGGCCGCTCTGATAGCTGTCGGATATACTCTTGACGAGCTCCCCAACCCAATCACGGGAGAGGGGACGACTGCTGCATTCGAACCAACACTGGACTATTGCGTAGTCAAGATCCCAAGATGGCCTTTCGATAAATTCCGAACAGCGGATAGGACCATTGGGACATCAATGAAGTCAACCGGCGAAGTAATGGCAATTGGAAGGTGTTTCGAAGAAGCTTTTCTCAAGGCTTGGGCCAGCCTCGAATACGGCCAACCCCATCCAAGGCCACTAACCATGGCCGACGCATCTGGCGGCGAAACAATGGATGAGCGCGCATCAGAAAATTTGCCTACTGCAATACTCGAGGATTGGCTAAGAATTGCAACTGATAGGAGGATGGCGGCTTTGATGGAGGCATTTAGGAGGGGGTACTCGATAGAAGATGTCCGTGATTTAACTGGGGGGGTCACTAGGTGGTTCCTACATAGATTTGAGAATATGGCCGCTATTGAGACTGAAATCAGGGCATCTGGGGAGATGGGAATGAGGCCATCAGAGATTCCCGATTCACAACTAAGATCGTGGAAGGGGTCCGGATTCACCGATCTACACATAGCCGACGCACTAGCTGGATTTCCGCCATCTGGATTCAAACAACTACCAACTGGAAGAGATGAATTCGCAGTCACTTCGAGACGCCATCAATTGGGCATACACCCGGTATTTCGAATGGTCGACTCTTGCGCAGCAGAATTTGCCGCCGTCACTCCCTATTACTATTCCACCTATGAGGGTGGTTCGGCACCAGTTGGAATCGATAATGTCCCCGGGCTCTCAGAATCAAAGAAGCAGCGTATCGTAGTAATAGGTTCAGGACCAATAAGGATTGGTCAGGGTATCGAGTTCGACTACGGTTGTGTTCACGCAGTTGGTGCGATACGTGACATGGGTCACGAGGCAATAATTGTCAATAACAACCCAGAAACCGTTTCAACTGATTTCGATACCAGTGATAGACTGTATTTCGACCCTCTTTCTTTAGAGTCCGTTTCAGAGATTTTATTACGTGAAAAGGCACATGGCATACTTCTTCAATTTGGAGGGCAGACTGCAATCAATCTTGCATTACCCCTAGCAGACAATCTTCCCCATTTGTCATCCATGGGTATCGATTTGGTAATCGAGGGGACCACTCCCGGCGCTGTTGATGAGGCGAGCGATCGTGAGAGGTTCGAGTCATTTGCAGAGAGGAATGGTCTGAGGATGCCACGGGGCTCCACAGCGATAGATCCAGAGGGGGTTCGAAGGGCTGCGGCTGAGATAGGATACCCGGTTCTTATCCGCCCTTCCTACGTCCTCGGGGGGAGGGGAATGGAGATTCTCTCTGATGACAGGCAACTGGACGCATATATGGAAGAAGCGTATTTGGCGCCAGATAGACCGTTGCTTATCGATGAGTACCTGGGTAATGCAGTGGAGTTGGATGTGGATGCAGTATGTGATGGCGAACAGGTTCTAGTCGGCGCCATAATGGAACACCTCGAAGAAGCAGGAATTCATTCTGGCGACTCTACCTGCTTCATCCCTCCTCAGAATATCTCAAAGAGCATTCTTCACCAAGTTGAAGAATGGACCAAGATTATTGGAATCAGGCTCGGGATAAGGGGGTGCTTCAATATTCAATATGCGATTCGCGACGAAGTTCTTTACGTTCTAGAAGTTAATCCAAGGGGCTCCCGAACCTTCCCATTTGTAGCCAAGGCGACGGGGGTCCCTCTGGCTAGGATTGCCGCTAGGGTCGCCCTAGGTGAAAGACTAGCAGACCTGCAAATTCCAGAGCCACAGAACGAAGCTGTCTGTGTCAAGGCACCTGTTTTCCCCTTCATCAAACTCAGAGGATTGGATCCAGCACCAGGTCCAGAGATGAAGTCAACCGGCGAAGTAATGGGCTCGCATGTTAGGCCTGCAGCGGCCTATCTCAAGGCAAGGCTCGCCACAGAGATCCCTGTTCCAACAACAGGTGGAGTATACATTACTGTGAAGGATGAGGATAAGGAAGGTATGATTGAATTGGCCAGAAGGCTACATGGTATGGGGTTCCGTTTGCATGCCACCAAGGGAACTGCAAGGGTACTCAGGGAAAATGGAGGCATAGAAGTGGAGACTTGCTACAGAATTGCAGAGAGAATGTCTCCCGATGCACTTGATCTCATGAGAAAAGGAATGATTCAGTTGGTGATAAACACCCCTCGTTCCACAGGAGGGGCAGTGCTTGATGGAAACATGATGCGTAGGCTTGCCGTGGAGCTGAACATACCATTCGTTACGACAATGGCCGGAGCTAGGATGGAGGTGGAAGCAATCTCGGAAATGCAGACGGGGACTCCCGAGCCTAGGCTACTTGAGATAGCCACCCTAAGATGAGTCGTCGTCGTTGAGAATCTTACTCGAGATTTCCCCCAATTCAACTTCGCAGAAATCACCTTCGTCGAGTCCGTAATCAGATAGCACCATGTTGCCTATCGATAGTCTGTGTAAATCTACAACATTATTCCCAACGGCTTCAAAGATTCTTCTAATCTGCCTTTTCTTTCCTTCGTAAATGGTAACCAATGCTACTTTACTACCTTCGAGCACTAATTCAGCGGGTCTTGAAGTGTAAGAATCGCTAACACCTCCATCAGAGGTCTCCACGGTGACTCCGTCACGAATCGAGGTCGCCTGCTTTTCACTAATCTCCATTGTCGTTCGGACCCTGTAGGACTTCCCGATTCTGCTATTGGGATTGGTGATGGTGTGTACGATATTTCCGTCCGTGGTGACAATTAGTAAACCAGTAGTGCCCTCATCAAGACGTCCAACGGTCACTAAGGAACGAAATGTCCTGGAATCGAGAGGATCATTGAATCTTTCAAAAACCGAGCGTTTTCCAAGAGATGCCTCATGTTTGTTCAGCCTCGAACAAATGACCCCAGCTGGTTTATTCAACAGGAAATATCTCTCATTGAGCGGAAGTTCCAGAACATCTCCCCTGAATTTGATAACTCTCTTTTCCGGATTGAATTCGTATGTGATGTCTTTGACCGGTGAGTCATTTACCATTATTTCCCCGCCCCAAATCGCTCTTTTCACTTCCGACTTCGATGAGAAAGCCCCTGACTTCGAGAGAAATTGGTGGAGGCGAATCTTCATTTCAAACTCTCACAGTGTTCAGTCTATTCTAAATGTGCAAATCTCAGGTCTGGTAAAAAATCTGTATCTATATTTCGCGACTATCCCGTAGACAAAATCCCTGATGGGGAGCGGAATGAGCCACAATACAGGGAACCAAATCTTCCAGTGCCACTTAAGATAAAGTAGGCATCTAATTGCCGCAGCAGATCTGACAAAGGCCTGACCATCCCTGAACAGGTAAACTGTGTCCGCTTCCTGTTTCCATTCGGGAAGTCTAGAAATCAGCTCCCTACTTTCTTCGGATTCTATCTGCCTGTATGCAATGTCGGAATCACTGTCGAGTCGAGGATCCATGAATAGGGCTAGCCTGTGGCACAGTCCGCAATCACCATCCAGTAACAGAACGTCACGCCCCCTTCCTATCTCCAGAATCAGACCTCCTCTGCTGACCAGGTGTTTACCAAAACACCTTCTGACATGTGCACCAAGTCAGGTTTTAGTGAATCCAAGATGCCTAGATCGTATGATTCTGTGAGGCTGTTGGAAGTCAGCTCAACTCTTCCTTCCCTATATTTCCAAGGATCGTGCTGAGTATGCGCAATACAAAGCTTACCTTTGTGGACAGTATAGAGGCAGTACCTCTCGAAAAGGAATTCTTCCAGGGTTCCCTTCTCGGCCTCTCTGATCTCTCCCATAGCAGTGCACTTGCCAACCACTCCTTCGCCAGTCTTCCTTTTGCTATTCCATTTGTATGTTGATCCTTCGACCTCCACATTAGCCTTGCAATAGTTGTATGGCAATCCATATGCCCATGGGGCATATGTGCAGGTCACAATACTCTGGGCATCGAGAGTGATGAATAGAACTCCCGCCCGCCCGTCCCTTGTGACGTATGTCCTGATGTTGAATTCGGGGAAAGTAGAGATTCCTGGGACACTGAATGCCAGTCTGGGTCTGACATTCGTCATCATGAATGGTATCGTCCCAATGTATGCCTTTCCTTCGAATGTGTCCATCTCTAGTCCATCTGGGATGTACTTGGCTAGCTTTTCCGGAGGGACTTCCCAATGTAGAAAACTCAGGTCCCTCCACTCCTGGACCAGCGAATGAGCTCTTTTTGGCATTGGGAATGGGAGATGATCGGTCCTCATCCTGACGCCCCATCAAACTCTGGATAGCATTTCAGTAAGAGAGGACCGGTCCATCTCTGCCATTATCGAGCTAATTCTGGGACCATAGTCCCTGCCTAGTATTACTAGGTATAGAGAAACATAGGCTTGCCTGTTGCCAAGGCCACATTCGGTCGCGACCTCCCTTATTGCGGCACCAATAGAGTCCTCCGACCATTCACATTTTTCTAGCCTCTCAGAGAGCAAAGCGATGAATGAAGCCTCTTCTTTACTAATGCTGGAATGAATCTCATCACTGATTTCTTTCCTAATTGTAATCTTCGCACCATCGGGAAAATGCTCTCCATCCACCCAGTTTCGCATTCTTTTCAATCTGCCAGTCAGTGATGCGCTGGGCTCGCCAACGAGATGCCCGCTCCTCCTGAGGGACGACCAAACACTATCATCATTCGATTTAATTTGAGCCAACATTGAGAGATGCCTGAAAGATACTCCAGCAATAGAATCAGAAGGATCGGAACCCCTCACTACCTGACTGAGCCTCATGGCACCCACCTGTGTATCACGAGCGATCCTCTGGCGTTTGCTGAGCTCTCCACCTCCCTCCTCTGAAGTTTGGAATCTTTCGTATTCGTCAGCCATCTCGAATAATGAAGATCCAGTATCAAACTCGATATGCCGATTTATCTTGCTTCTCGCTATCACATATCTCAGTATCTCAGGGGGAACAAGAGAAAGTGCCTCCATTGGCCCTATTGTTACTCCAGATGAACTTGACATCGGACCCATGCCTTTCAGTTGAATCCATTCGTAAACCATTTTTTCGGGTGGCCTTCCTCCCAGTATCCTGCAAATTGGAATTCCCGTGTCGTAACTTCCTCCTGCAGCACCGTGATCCTTTCCTGCCGGTTCGCACGTCACTCCATGTATTGCCCACCTTGCAGCCCAGTCAATCCTCCATGGCATCTTTCCTTCTGCTAATCTGATGTCCGACTTTCCTTCGATGCCATCATTGTCAATCCAATGTACGTATGGCTTCTCATAACCAGTTACCTTCACTCCATCCATGCTTCCATTGGAGCCAATGGGGTTGTAGGGAAACCAGTCATCTGGTAGTTCCCTGCCAGAGACTGTCTCAATAATCCGATGAATTTCTTCTCTGCTGTTGATCGCGGAGTCAATCATCTCAGCGAATTCGCCATTTTCATAGGTTTCGTGATTCATAACTACTTCCGGCTCCACTCCAATCTGACTCAGTGCAGCTAGAAAGGGTCCGAGGAAGAAGTCCGCATAGCTGCCTCCTTCAAAGTCCGGGTTACCGTTTTCATCAGGTGCAGGGATATTGGCCAATGGGACGCCTATGTAGGACTCATATTCGGGAGATAGGAATTCATAGACTCTACGAAGTGGATCCATGGAGTCAACAATGAAAACGTACCTAGAATCCAATCCCGAGTCTAGGCACGCTCTATGAATCATCTCTGCAGTAAGAATTTCTCTGAGGTGCCCTATGTGGAATTCCCCGGAGGGGGTAATTCCCGAAACTACTACTTGTGGCCCGCCTCTCTCGGCGAGACTCTGCGCCTTGTAGTCCGCCCAGTGCATCCCTCTTCCTCAGACCGTCACTACTCTGACAAGTCCTCTTAGTGGAACACCCTCAATATCATTCCTCTGGGACTTGTTTGCAAGGACCAAGCAGAGCTTAACATCCGCTCCTGCTGCTCGTAGATTATTCACGGTCTTGGTCATTGTAGTTCCTCCTGAGAGGACGTCATCTACAACTACACACTTCTTCCCTTCAACTTCCGCGAATACCTCTGAGATGTGCCCCCCTCCGTCGTCACTGATACTGCGACTTACTGCGAGGTCCAAGTCCAATTGTCCACCTACGGCCTGTGCAAATGCGATTCCATTGATGCTAATTCCAACCACCGTGTCAACATCTTCGCCAATTTCCTCTTCAATAATGTCACAGAAAACATATGATATCGCCTCAATTCTTCCAGCCTTCACAGCTATCGATCTCCACCCTACTCTGATGTCTTCAGGACGGTCTTCCGAACCAACTCCTCCCGATGAGAGCCATTTGATGGTGGTCTGCGACAGGGACATCTCATCAGCTATCTGCTGCGTGTTGAGTCCATCCGAGCGATATCGCTCGACTTCGGTCCTTAATTCGTCGACACTGCCTGCCATCGCCCTTTCCCGAACAAAGATTGCTATGAACCTATTGAGAATAGAATATGGGGAAACATTGGTTAATGTATGTTCAGAAACGACCGGTACTGCCGAATCCTCCCTCACCCCTCTCTGTTTCACCGAGGCCATCCTCTCCAACTTCACGGAACGTAATCTCGGGAATTGGGGATATTAGAAGTTGGGCTATCCTCTCCCCTGCCTTTACGGTGTAAGAGTCGCCTTCTCCTATCCATGTCATCAAAACGAACAACTCCCCTCGATAGTCTGCATCAATGGTCCCAATGCTGTGGGGGAGTATGAGCCCCTTTGACCCAAGAGAGGATCTCGCCCTCACCTGGCCTTCGTATCCAACTGGAATCGCTACCTTCAGTCCAGTCCGCAACTTCACACTCTTTCTGAAGGGAACTTCTGAGTCTTCAAGGGCATAGAGGTCCCAACCTGCAGCGTGTTCGCTACCCATGGTGGGAAGCCTGGCCCCTTGCTCCGTCCTAGCTACCTTGACCTCCAATGGGGGACTCATGTACGGCCCAATGGGTGACCCCACTTTGACCTTGTCCGAGGCCGGAGCTTTCCGGTGGGGTGAAAAGGGACCCTAGACTCGCCCGCTCGATGGCAGGATTCGATTACGAGGAATTGCTGGACCGCGCACGGGAAAGAATTCCTGAGGGACTAAGCCAGAGGTCAAGGTGGACAATGCCCGAGCCTGACATCATGATCGAGGGTAGCCAGACAATTCTTCGAAACTTCTCCGATGTAGTGGATGCCATGGACAGGGACTCAAATCACGTCTATCAGTACCTATTGAACGAATTGGGGACATCTGGGACGAGGGAGCAGTCTCGAATCATGCTCAAGGGCCGAGTGCCTCCAAAGAGGATTAAGGAGAAACTGGTCAGCTATGTCAAGACATACATCCTATGTAATCAGTGTAAAGCACCAGATACGAGATTCATCAAAGAGGATAGGACGACCTTGCTGAAATGTCAGGCCTGTGGTGCCACTAGGCCAGTTAGGCTGTAATCGCCATCCGGGAAATGTAATACGCGCCCCCTCTCTTCGGGAGGCATGATAATGAGGGTGTGGTCCGTTTTGAAAGAAAACGACGACGAAATGACCGAAGAAAAAGTGAATGCATGGAGAAACTTCCTAGATTTAGCCATGTCCAGGGGGTGCGAGAGAACAACCCTGGCAGAAGACTCTGAGAGGATAATAGCAGTTTCTTATTGGCCTGATCAGGAGACTCTGGACTCCGTATTAAATTCAGAAGCTTACGGGGAGGTAGGTGTGAAAGTAGTGGCTGCATGGAGTGGAGAGGAGACTCCAAACCATGAGATGTCGTTCAATGGTAATGTAAGGGCTGACTCCTGATCACTCGGGAGAGAAGTCAAGGAGGATCTTTCCGCGATTCTTACGGTCATGCATGTGCATCTGGGCCTTCGCGACGTCTTCGAATCTCCACACTGAGTCAATAATGGGGTCAATTTCCCCCTTCACTAACATTTCGGAAAGTGTCGATAGATGGCCCTTGAAAATAGACTCATCATCCAGGAGCCCCATATGGACCCCGAAAACCGCCTTGTTGCTGCTCATCATCTTTAATGGGTCGAAACTTGGTGTTGTCCTCCACATCCTCAAAGCAGAAAATATCGACCTCTTGTCTCCCTTAACAGCGTTAGATGCACCGAAGAAATACAACTTACCCCCTCTTCGTAGAGCCTTGTAAGATCTCATCAGGTTGTTGCCTCCAACTGGATCTAAAGCGTGGTGAACTCCCTTCCCATCAGTCATTTCTTTACAGACTCTAACGAAGTCTTCCGAGTCCCTGTCAACAAATGTGACTCCCAGTGACTCAACGAATTCTTTCTTCGAACTAGAAGCTGTCCCAATGACTAGGGATGCCCCGTATGCCTTGCATATCTGGGCAACTGCCGTCCCAACTCCTCCAGCTGCATGGTGAACCAGAACAGAATCGCCCTTGGAAATTCCACCAAGGTGAACTAGCATGTGGAATGCAGTTCCGTATGTAACGGGGATTGAAGCGGCCTGTTCAAAGGAAATTGAGTCAGGGAGTTTTATCACCCGTTTGGAATTCAGAACCACTTGTTCGGAATAGCCCCCAAAACCAGTCATTGCGAGAACACGGTCACCCGGAGAGTATGACTTAACCCCCTCACCGACTTCCATGACCTCGCCAGATGCCTCGTACCCGGGAGTGAATGGGTAATCGGGATTGGACCCGTATAGTCCCTGACGCATCATGAGGTCTGCAAAATTGATCCCGGCCCGGTGAATCCTAACTCTAACTTCCCCTTCCTTCATCTCTGGTTCGGGACACTCTACAATCTCAATCGAAGAGACCCCTCCCGTTCTCGGATAGATGACCTTCCTCATCATTTCACCCAATTCTATCGAACTTTGCAGCCAGAAAGAAATCAGACTCAGTCAGACCGTCGATTTTGTGAGTCCAGATTGTTGCATTCACCCTTCCCCAGCCTACTTCAAAGTCAGCATGATGCCCCTCGTCCTCACAAATCCCTCCAGCCACATTGACGAATTCCAGGGCGGAGACAAAGTCAGGAAAACTCCACTCCCTCTGCAAATGGTGGTTTTCTATAATCCCCCATTCCTGACTAAGTCCAGGCAATAGTTCGGAAATTCGGTCTTCTGTAAGGGATGGCTGTCCGCCCTCGCAAGCCAAGCATCTCTTGTCGGCGAGGCCTTCCATATTCATCCCCACAAGTTATTCTCACGACTTCCATCGGCCATTTGCTCGGCCTTTTCCTGCATTATAGAACGCAGACGCATGTCTTCCTTCTCAAATTTCATCATTTCCTTGTCTTCCAGGTATGGCAGTCGCATGTGGGCAAGTAAACGAACCTCTACGATGACATCTCTTGCAATAGACCTGAATGCCCCTTCTGAGTCCATTATCTCGACAGCATTCCTGGTGGTTCCAAGTAGCATTCCATTTACTATATTGTCAGTATCGCTGGGAAGGGCCCTTGAATCAATCATTATTTCCAGGAGGTCATCCTTTCGAAGTCCGGCCCTCCTTTCAGAAAGTGGACCATGGAAAACATCCTGTAAATTATCCAATGAGGGAGATCCATGCGCTTCGTGAATCCTTCGAGCCCAATCTGGTAGACTGCTCACCATGTCTGTCCCTTCTATGTCTGGCATGTCTCTCCGTAGGGCACGTCATAGAAAAGGGGTGTGCTCGGAAATCTGCAAAAAATTGTGAACTGATGTCTTGAAGAGTGATGGTTCCCGCGGAGCGGCCGAGGACACCATGGCATCGGTAGAGTGGCGCAGGATTCCAACGGTCTTGAGGACCGATGAGATACTGGATAAGGCATTCAGGCGCGCTAGCAAACAACCCGACACAGTAGAGGATCCAGACAAGTACCACAGGGTTCGAAAGCAGATGAATAAAATGGTCCAATCCGCTGCTTCAGTGATTGACTCAACATTGATTGCTTACGTAGAATTGTGGCCTAGCCTCAATGCCCTATCTCCCTTTGACCAGGCATTAGTCGATGCGGCTGTCGGCAACGATGAGTACAGGAGGTGCTTGGGGACCATCCAGTGGGCTGCAGAAATGGTCAGGTCAATCGCTGCTGACACACAGAGGAAGATTCTGAGGCTCAGGGACATTGATGGTTTTCATCAGGCACGAAGGTCAGCATATGGGAGATTTTCCTCTATCATGGATCAGGTGTCTCCCGAAGTCGAGTGGCTTGGGGCCGCACGAGATACTCTCAGAAAACTCCCTTCAATAGATCCAGCTGAGCCATGCATTGTAGTTGCAGGTTCTCCAAATGTCGGTAAATCAGCCCTAATTACAGCATTATCGAGTGGCGAACCAGAGGTCGCCGCATACCCATTCACGACCAAGCAGTTGCACTTGGGGCATTTCACCCATAGGAGGAGGAAATATCAGATGGTCGACACGCCCGGCCTATTGGATCGTCCGATGTCTGAGAGAAACAACATCGAAATGCAAGCAATTGCAGCTCTGGAGAATGTAGGGGACGTGTTATTGTTCTTAATCGACTCCACGGATGGTTCGACAACCCCCATTTCCGAACAGTTGCACCTACTGGAAGAGGTTAGGGGACTTATTTCTGAGAGGCCTATTCTTGTAGTTCATAGCAAGTCAGACCTCCACGAATCAACTCCCGAGGGGGCTAGCCTAATGGTCAGTGCAGAGAGTAATGAGGGAGTTGAGGAATTGCGTACTGTCCTAGTGGATATGATTGCAGCAGACGAAGTTGTTGACCCTCTAACCCTGCCAGAAAATTGGCCTAGAGAAGATGGCTGGGAATAGCTAATCCGTGTGCCAGTTATGTCCGCAAACCGTGCAAAAGAGATTGAATCCACCTATGGAAACGGGCAGGCCACCGACATCCATCTTAGATCCGCAGTTCGGGCATCTGACTTCGGCCATGCGCATCCCACTAGGATTCGGTTCTTCAAGGAAACTGATACTAAATCACGAGTCCCTGAATTTTTCCCAGAGGCTTCTGATGGGAAAAGCCATCTCGCCCGCCCCTGCCAATAGTATTACGCCAATTCCGCCAAGTACAACCTCAACAAAAGATGAAAGGTGCGCTTCAGTTTCTATGGTGACAATCTGCTCATCAAGGGTGGAACCATCCTTTCCTGCAGTAACAAATCTGTAATCGCCCGGTTCCAATGTGAATTCAAAAGCCCCGCCTTCCGAGTTGGGCCCGCCTTCGACAAATACGAAATCATCAGAAGTGCAAGAGGTCAGTCCGTTGGAATCCGGTTCGCATCCTTCAGGCGGGGGACTATCAATTACGCCAATCCAGCTCCTATCCGGCTCGTCCCACTCCACTGTTAGTCGGATGTCAAGAAGCATGAATGCCATTGGAACTGACATATCGTCCGAGGTCATCCCAACCAAGCACCCAACCGAGTCATCGGTGCAAGGCACTATCGGAACGTTTGTCCGGCTTTCTTCTAGGCCAATTCCCAACAGACTCCCTAGTACTAATATGAAGCAAACAGAACCGACTGCAAAGGGGAGGGTAGAAAGAATGCGGACCATATTCATAATATCACTCCGGCGATAACTAGCCGACCCCTCCGGCCAATTGCAATATCAACAATAGTACAGCAATTCCTGGGAACAGGTACATCATTAGTGTCAAGCGCTTTCTCGCAGCTTCCCTTTTCTCATTCTTCTGAATGCATCCAGACTCGGTGCAAACCGCTGGATCCCTATCAAGTGGAATTGGTGACCAGCACACTACACAATGGCGATGCGCATCTACTGAGAGGGATTTATTGGCCCGCTTCTTCCTTTCTTCCTGACGCCTCTTGGAAGCAGCATCTCTTGCCTCTTGCGCGGTTCTTCTGGCCGCCTTTGCAATCTTGTCCGCACGACTCAAGAAATCAATCCCCCTTCACTAATGTGCCTTCGAACTCTTCTCCAACGATCGCCGCACGGATTAATCCCACATCTCTCCCATCCAGAATGTTCAGGACTAAACCAGCCTCCTTTGCTTCAGAGACTCCAACTGGGTCAACAACCTGTGATGGGCCCGCTCTTGAGTGCTCTGCAGGTCCGACAATCTCCTGGAGTTGCGCGTGAGTAAGATTGTCATGGGGCTCAGCATCGGGATTACTTCTGGGATCTTCTCCGAATACCTTGGAAACATTGGTTGCAATGATGCATTTTTCAGCGCCACTCGCTATTGCAAATCGAATAGCCACAGCATCCGTGGTATGCCCGGGAGTCGTGCCGCCCATCACTACTACCGGCCTTTCTTCTAGTAGCAGTACGGCCTCATCAACTCTGGTGGGGATGGTGCCGGAAACAGAAACCCCGGCATCAGAAAGTGCCTCCCTGAGTATAGTTGCATTCATCCTAGTAGCAGCAATTCCAATTTTGTCAAGGTGCGACTCATTATCAATTAGCGGACGGGCGAGCTCTATGCCTTCCCTTGCTGGGGCACCTCCGCCCACTACAAGGCCAATCCTGTCATTCATTGAAACCCTGTCTCTGATGACTGAAACAAGTCCCTCTAGCCACGCGTGACGCTCATCTATTTCTGGCCTCAGGAGACTGCCTCCTACGGCTGCAATAACTGTCGCCATCGACTAATGGGCTGGGACGCCCCCTTTCAATGCCTATGCCCGACCGCCGTCTAAGGGTTGAAATGCTGCCCCTCCGGCCTTCTGCAGGAGGAATGGTATGTCTGACGAGCTCGAGCTTCAGCAGCGCAGGCTTCGCCTGAAGAAGGCGGTAGAAAACTTGTCTACAATGAAGGGCATGGGTACGGAGTTAGTTTCGGTAGTCATACCTCCCGATAGAATGATTCATGACGTCCGGCACCAATTAGCCAATGAAGCAGGGCAGGCTGCAAACATCAAATCAAAATCAACCAGGAAGCATGTCTCTGACGCCATTGAGTCTGCAATTGCATCCCTGAACAAGTACAAGACTCCCGGGGAGAGGGGGCTGGCGCTATTTGTGGGGCATGTCATTGTCGGAAATAACAAGACGAGGCTGGTGAGCGTGATCGTAGATGACCCTCCGGAGCCGTTTGGATCATACAGGTATAGGTGCGGGTCTACGTTCGAGATTAGCCAGCTTGAGGAGATGCTGATAGATAGGACGGCATATGGGCTATTCGTAATAGATCGTTCAGAGTCGGCCTACGGCCTCGCCAGCGGTAAGAGACTTCATTGTCAGGAACACGTAACCTCATTAGTCCCTTCAAAACACGGCAGGGGAGGTCAATCAGCTCAGAGATTCGAGAGGCTAATCGAGGAAGCCGCTGATAAATTCTTCAAGAAATCCGCAGAGAGGGCCTGCGCCTATTGGCTCCCAATGATTGAAGACTTGCAGGGCATCATTATCGGGGGCCCGGGTGCGACCAAGGACTACGTTGTAAAGAACGACTACTTTCACCATGAGATAAAGAAACTAATCAGGGAACCATTCTTCGACGTCGGATACTCCAATGAGAGTGGTCTAAGGGAGCTTATTCAGCGTGCTGGAGGCCTAATGGATCAGATTGAATTAGACGCGGAAAGGAAACTCGTAGACACATTCCTCAGAGAGGTTATGCAGGCCCATCCCAAGGCGACATATGGTGAAGTTATGATTAGAAACGCGTTGGAACAGGGGGCTGTGGCCAGACTACTACTATCTGAGAACGTATCTAAGAGAAGGGTCGCTTGGCGTTGTAGGAGTTGTGGCAATGAATGGGTATCCACTCAAAACAGGCGTTCCGAAACTTCTGCTTGCAAATCCTGTTCATCAGAGGATGTGAGGGAAGACGAGGAGAAGTCAATGGATTTAATTGATGAATTGTCCCTAATCGCTGGACACACATCAGCATCCGTGACATTGATTTCTATGGATACAGAAGAGGGAGCAACCCTGTACGAGGCCTTCGGTGGAATAGCCGCTTTGCTGCGATATCCAATTTCTTGAGGTGGATAAATGAGAGACCTGGTGAGTGAAGCAATCCCCAGAATGGCCAGTCCGATCCATTCTATGGGAATTGAGGAAGGATCTTGGGAGGAACTTGTCAAACCTTCAACAGTCGGCGGAGGGATGGCAGATGTGGCTATGCCTTGTCATTCCCTCGCTCCAATAATGAAGAAGAGCCCTTCAGAAATAGCGGACAATATCGCTTCCGCTGTTTCCGACTCTCTAGAAGGAATTGCTACCGTATCTTCTCTCAATGGGTTCGTAAATCTCTTAGCCACTGACACATGGCTCTCATCCAAAGTAGAGGCCCTGATTAGAGATCCTAGGATGGGCATCTCATTAGAGGATTCCAGAACCATTGCTGTCGACTATTCTGCTCCAAATGTAGCAAAAGAAATGCATGTCGGACACCTCAGGTCGACAGTAATCGGAGATGCCATAGTTAGGATGTTGGAATTCAAAGGACATAGGGTGATCAAGGAGAATCATGTTGGTGATTGGGGGACTCCATTCGGAATGCTAATTGAGCACCTTCTCGATTTGGGCGAGAGCGAAGTAGCAGGTGAGAAGGGAATCTCTGATTTCGATCAATTCTACAAGCAGGCCAGACATAAATTCGATGAGGACCAAGACTTCGCCGAGAGATCAAGATCCAGAGTCGTAAAATTACAAAGTGAAGATAACGAGACCCTCCGACTATGGCAGATTCTCGTGGATATATCAACTAGGTACTTCAACGAGGTATACTCAATGCTGGGGGTTCTTCTGACTGATGATGATCTGATGGGAGAGTCCGCATATAGGCACATATTGCCGAATGTCGTTGCCAGGCTCTCGGAATGTGGAATGCTGGAGAATAGCGACGGAGCAGAGGTGGTATTTCTTGGAGGGAAGTGGGTGAACCGCGAGGGAGATCCTTTCCCAGTTATGATTAGAAAGGCAGATGGAGGATACAACTACTCCACATCCGATCTTGCCTGCATAATCGACAGAGTGGAGAGGCTAGGTTGCGATGACTTGCTATATGTGGTTGGAACACCACAAAAACAGCATTTCGAAATGGTCTTTGAAGTTGCCAGTAATGCTGGCTTCATCGATCAGAGTAATAGGGCAATACACGTAAACTTCGGTTCAGTTTTAGATTCGGACGGGCAGATGCTGAAGAGCAGGAAGGGTCAGAATGTGAAACTAGTAGATCTTCTCAGGGAGGCAATAGTTAGGGCGGACTCTTCAATCTCCGAGAAGAATCCCGAACTCACAGGAAGCGAAAGGGAGGAAGTTGCCAAGATGATAGGAATAGGGGCTGTGAAGTACTCGGACCTTTCTTCTGATAGGACTAAGGATTACGTCTTTGACTGGGACAGGATGCTATCATTTGAGGGGAATACGGCACCTTATCTACAGTATTCACATGCAAGAATATGCAGTATTTTCTCCCGTTCGGGAGTATCCAGGAATTCTCTAACTGACTCTCGGATAATACTTGCGACACCAGAGGAAAGGGCGTTAGCTAGGGAGTTGCTTGGTTTCTCTCAGGCAGTGGATTATTCAATCGAAGGATTGTACCCTCACAGGTTGTGTACACATCTGCATTCAGTATCATCATCCTTCGCTTCTTTCTATGAGGTATGTCACGTTCTAGATGGCGACGATGCAGTGAAGTCGAGTCGTTTGGCACTATGCGACATGACTGCCAGATCGCTTTCTTTAGGACTCGGGCTTTTAGGAATAGAAACTCCAGAAAGAATGTGAGTCCTAGGCCTCGCCATAGGACAGGTATCTTACCAGAGAGCCCAATATGACTCCTGAAACTACCAAACTCTCTTCGTTGAATCTATCCATCCCGTCTAGGAATGTGTGATACTCGTATGAGCCGGAACCATAGCATACGATTGCATCGCCATAATCCATCCCATCCCCGGGGACGTTATCTATTTCATACACGAAAGGGGCATGGTCCGAGTTGTATGGCATGTCACTGGATTCTATGTCCCTGATTTCTACTTTGTATTTCGATGCCAATTCTGGGTAGGCATTGGAGAAAATACCGTGTATTCCCCTGAGGGCCTCCACATCACCTTCACTATTGCCGAACATGGTGAGTCCCGAGTTTCTTTCGGCATCGACATGATTCATATCGAGGTTAACATAGAGTCTGAGATTTTCACCAAGCATAGTTCTGTATTTGTCCACCCATTCCTTGGAGCCCCAGAGGCCCTCTTCTTCACCACCCCATGTGCAGAAGTAGAGTGTGTGAGAAGGTTGCCCGATCTGGGATTCCAGTATTGCAAATTGCCTCGCAATTTCCTGCAGAGTCGCTACACCGGACGTATCGTCAACTGCGCCTGGACCGTTATAGACAGTGTCATGGTGTGCTCCCAATACTATGACAGAGTCAGATTCTCCTTGTATGACTCCGCATGGGACATGAATAGTGGCCATTCCCTGATTGTCCACATCTGTCATCATGCCGAGCCTCCCATCGCCGTTGATGACCATTTCAGTGATGGTCTCTCCAACGCTTTTCGAGACCATGATAAATCCAAAACTATCGGGAATGAATTCGAATTGACTCCTATCTACCGATTTGAAGTATGGTACACAGTCGTTACTGACCAAATCATCACAGTTCTGACGAGCATTAATGATTATCATGCTGTATACATCATTTTCTATTGCACGCTGTAGGAGTGCCGTGTTTCCTTCTGTCCCCTCCTCCAACCAAATCATTGCTACTTTGCTAGCAGCAGAACTCCAATCTGAATCCGTACTCCCATTCCCCAGATCAATAATGTCCATGTCTTCAACGTGCCCGATCGAGGCAGAACCGCTGTAGCCCTGAATGACGAACTCTTCCCTATGCGTAAACTCCGTAATATCCCTATTCACGTCTGCCGAGGAGCAAGGTGTTGGACCACCTATCAGATTCCCGATGTCCCCGGGAATACAAATCGAAAGTGAAGGCTCACTGCCAATTACGAACATGGGGACTTCGAAATCATCCATCGTCGTTGGTATCCCTGAAGAGGTGAAGTTGTTTTTTACTGATTCAGCGGCATTCTGTTCCTCCACTGTCCCAGACATTCTTCCTTCCCAATCGGGGTGTCCAAGGTCAACAAGGGTCTGCGCATAGCCTCTAACTTGATTCTGATCGAAGTCAATTAGGGTGTAATCCGGCTCACCCTGAACCCACTCTATTATGTCATCTCCGTAGACCAAAGCTCCACTTGTTCCCCCTATGATGAGTATAGCCGTAACCGCAAGAACCGGTACGGGAAGCTCCTTTATTCTCCTAATCCTATTTCGAACATTTGTGGGGGAATTGTAGTAGAGAATCTTCTCAAACATCCCTGAACTATTGTGGCCGTCAGAATCACCAGCAATTTCCGCTTCAAGTACCCCGGGCCCAGAGAGCCTTTCGACGAGCTCATTCTTGTTGCCAGAAACGGGTAAACCCCTAGATTTGAGCTCCTTCTTGAGTTCCGAAACGGTCAACTCGGACCATTCTGGAATATCACCCATCGTAATATTACGACTCCTCTTGACTATTGAACCCATTTAGGAAAGTATCGTAAATGAGTCAATTAGTCCCGTTGAACTTCTTCACCGGTCCATCTTTTCCCAATACCGTGCTCGACATCAAGTTGATCAAGGATTCTAGCGACAACAAAGTCAACCAAATCCTCGATAGTCGTGGGTGAGTGATAGAATCCCGGATTTGCAGGTAGAATAACAACCCCCCAGGAAGACATCTTCGCCATCGCTTCTAGGTGCGGTGTAGACATAGGCGTCTCTCTTGGAACTAGGATGAGTTTTCTACGCTCCTTGATCGCAACAAGAGCACTTCTGGTGGCCAAGTTGTCCGAAATCCCAGATGCAATTTTCCCTATGGTGGTGCCACTAGCGGGACAGACGACGTAGGCATCGTACTTCGCTGAACCCGAGGCGGGCCTAGCAGCGAGATTTGAGTTGCTGTGTATGGAAACCCCATCCAGTCCTTCTAAGTCGAAGGATTTCATGTTGCATTCTAGTTCGAGATTAATTTCTCCAGCCCCTGTAACTATCAAATCAACGGACCACCCAGCGTTGCTAAGCTGTTCAACCAGCCTTACCCCATATCTGGCCCCAGAGGCACCAGTAATCGCCACTACGGCTTCCGGCATATTGGACGGGCAACATTCGGTGGATTTGAATGGTTCCTATCTGTCAAGAATTTTCTTCAGCGACTCTCCAAGGTAAATGTACTCGTCTTCATGGTTGTACAGTTGAGCTGAGATTCTGATATATTTAGTTCCATGATGGGTCCAGGCCATAACTGGGACCTGAATTCCAAATTCATCGTACAGGAGATTGTGAATGGGGTCCCCGTCCATTCCCGGGGCTGTAACTTCTCCATCCCAAGGAAACTCTACCGCTGCCAGTGAGGAAATCATCGACTCTGGCGTGGGAGGGGTTGTCTCTAGGGCCTCACAAAGGATTTCCCTACCTCTTATTGCTAGATTTCTGTTCTTCTCCATTATCTCTGGCCATCCGCCTTCAACCAAACCACCTAGGTATTCCAGGGCAAATGGTATGCACAGCCATGGAGTCGGGTCTTGGGTCCCGGGCCAATCAAACTCGAACCTGAATTTCTCTTGAGTAGATCCATCACTTGAGAATCCATGACTGATATTGAGGGGCTTGATGAATTTCTTCCTGTCTTCCCTAATGTGTAGGAATGCAGAGCCCTTGGGCGTGCAAATCCATTTGTGACAGTTACCTGTAATGTAGGCCGGTCGAAGGTCTGAAACGTCTATTGGCACAATGCCGGGGCCATGCGCAGCATCTAGCAGTACGTCAACTCCCCTGTGCTGGAGATCCCTTACCAGCTTCTCGAATGGCATCCTTAGTCCCGTGGGACTAGTAACCGTGTCAATTAGTGCAAGAACTGTATTTTCGGTTACCGCGTCAAGGATTAGGTTCACAACTTCATCTTCACTTTCCACCCTAAATGGAATGTCGACAACAACCGTCTTTGCTCCCGATCTAGAAGTTACGTAGTCAATAGCGTTCCAACATGCCTGATATGCATGATTAGGAACTAGTATTTCATCGCCCTCGTTCAGAACAAGTGATCTAAGTACAGTATTCACGCCGGCAGTTGCGTTTGTGACAAAGGTCATGCCATCAGGTTCGGCATTCATGAATTCAGAGATCGCGAGAATTGATTCCCACCAGAGATCCCGACTAATCCTCTCGACGAAAAGAACTGGGTCACTCTCCAATCGCTCCCTTAGCCTCTGCTGCTCCTCCATGACGGCAATTGGGGTAGCGCCGAATGAACCGTGATTTAGAAAGACAGTATTCTCATCCAGACTCCAATGCCCGGACAAATCACTTCTTCGGGGGATCATGCCAATACTTCCGGGACCCAAGTTTCTGGATTTTCGGGCGTTCTGTTCAGAATTTCCTCACAGGTCTCCAGTAATGCCTCCTCAAATCTTCGAATGTCTATTGGCCTGCCATCATTATCATGGAAATATCCGAGCTGATGCAGACTAGTGTGAGTACCTTTGACCATTCCACAGCCCTCCAGGTCTTCGACCCTAGTTCCCGGGGTGTTGATGTTGATTGACATCCCATGGCGACTAACCCAATGTAAGAACGAAAGACCAATTGAACAAATCTTGTGTCCGTCTACCCAGGCTCCCTGCATTGAGTTATCTTTGTATGAAGCTACGCCACAATTTTCCAATGAGGCGATAGCCCAGTCTTCCAATAGTCCGATAATACCCCTAACACTCTGCTCTTCAAACTCCCACTTTATGATTGGATAAACTACTAACTGTCCCGGTCCATGCCATGTGATTCCACCGCCTCTGTCCGTTTCAGATGTGGGATAACCATCCACGGATACGCCATCCCTTCTGGCCTTGGGACCTATCGTGACAACTTCGGGATGTTCCACTATGATGAGCGTGTCAGGAATTAGGTCCTCAATGCGATCTTTCTGGAGCCTCTTCATTTCTCTGGAAACTACAGAGTGCTCTACCATTCCGGCTCTGAGGACTCTTATCGCCCCCATCCCAAAACCTCAGGCTGAATGTATTGCATGGCCAAGGGTCTTCAGAACTCCCTCATGGAAAGCCTCCGTCATTGTCGGATGTGCGTGAACCGTTTCTGAGATGTCCTCCAGTAGGGCACCCATCTCCAGAGCTAGAACGAATTCGCCATGGAGTTCAGCAACATGGCTCCCAACTGCCTGAATTCCCAATATCACATGATCAGACTCCCTCGCGACTACTCTGACGAAGCCGCCCGTCTTCTCAGCCTCGAGAGTTAGCGCCCGGCCATTCGCCGCTAGGGGGAATTTTCCGATAATCACCGACTCACCTCTCTCTTCTGCCTCATGTGGGAGCATACCAACAGAAACCACTTCTGGTTCAGTGAAGACAATAGCTGGAATTGAAATCTTGTCGAACTCCCGGTCCAGTCCCGAAATTATCTCAGCCACCATCTCGCCTTGTGCGCTAGCCTTGTGGGCAAGCATTGGCTCGCCGGAAACATCCCCTATTGCAAAAACACCAGGGATGTTGGTCCTGCACCTCCTGTCTATCCTGATGAATCTCCCAGAGGCATCCATTCTGACGCCAGTCTTCTCCAATCCCCAGTCTCTGGTGTTAGGCCTCCTTCCAACGGTGACCAAGACTTTGTCCACTTTCAGAGTATGCTCCTCGCCATCCTTCTCAAATTTCAGATCGACCTTTCTGGATGCACCCTTGCCCTTTACCTCGGCACCCCTGGCAAGAGAGTTGGTGTGTACGGTGACGCCATGTTTTTTCAGCCAAATTTCGAGAGGCCGCCTCAATTCCCTGTCGAAAATTCCTAGAATGCTATCCATTCCCTCCACTACTGTTACTTTGGAACCAAGTTTTGCTAGAGCACACCCCAATTCCAAACCTATGTATCCCCCTCCCACTATTGCTACCTTTTTCGGCAATTTCTGAAGATCCAATGCACCCGTGGAAGAAAGAATGAACTCCTCATCACATGGCATGAATGGAAGGTCGATATGACTCGAACCAGTGGCCAGTATGACATTTTCAGCCTCAATTTCTATAGTTCCTTCAGAAGTCTCTACCAAGCACTTCTTCGGTGATGTGAATGTAGCCCAACCTTTCACCAAATCAACTCCAGCCCCCTTCAACAGCGCCTCAACCCCCTTGTTGAGACGTTCAACAATGTCATCCTTCCAAGATACCAGCGCAGACATGTCGAGCTCGGGGCTTTCGGATACAGATATTCCCATATGCCCATCAGATGTTGCGTGCTGTCCGAGTGACTCGAATCTCTCAGCAGCATGAATTATCGCCTTACTTGGGATGCAACCACGAATTAGGCAAGTGCCCCCCGCTTTGTCGCCCTCTACTACGATGGTGTCCAATCCCAATTGTCCAGATCTTATCCCTGCAACGTAACCTCCCGGCCCAGCACCGACAATCAATACCTGGCATTTTCTTGACTCGACCATAGGAATCCCTCACATGAATATCAAGGCAGGGTGCTCCATCATCCTCTTCAGATGCTGAATAAGCCTCGCGCCATCGGCACCATCAACTACCCTATGGTCGAATGAACTTGACAGATTCATAATTCTACGAACAATAATCTGGCCATTCCTGGCCACAGGCATTTCCCTAGCTTTGTGCACTCCAAGTATGGACATTTCTGGATGGTTGATTATTGGTGTGGCACCTAGCCCCCCATCCCTGCCTAAGCTCGTGATGGTGAATGTAGAGCCGGTCAGGTCATCTAGACTTGCAGTTCCTTCTCTGGCTGCCCCGGAGACTCTGATAAGCTCACTTGCCGCATTCCATATGTCTAGCGATTCTACATGCTTGACAACAGGTACGTAGAGCCCCCTTTCCGTCTGAGTTGCGATTCCGAGATTGACGGCCGAGTGCCTGTGTACGACTCCCGACTCATCATAGAAGTGTCCATTGCACTCCGGATGTTCGGGCATGATCTTTGAGAGAGCCAGCATAATGAATGGCAGGTAGGTCAACTTCGGTTGTTCTGGAGATCTGCTGGAATTAAGCATCTGCCGCAACTCTTCAAGTTCAGTAACATCGACCTCCTCAAAGTAGGAGAAATGAGGTATGGAGAAAGCACTCTTCACCATCTGCTCAGAAATCTTCCTCCTCAAACCAACTATTTTGACTTCAGTGACTTCAGTTCTTTTAGTCGAATAGGCAGCAGGGGCAGCCCCCAAAACAGAACCTCCTCCTGCTAGGAATGCGTCTATGTCGGCGTGCCTAACTCTTCCCGCTGGGCCGCTACCATTTAGTCCAGCCAAGTCTATTCCAGATTCACGCGCTCTCCTTCGCACGGCAGGACTTGCCAATATCGAACCACCCCCACTCTTCACTTTGGGAGCTATTGGTGGAGCAGTTTGACTCGGAGATGGGGCGGATTTCTTCTCGATCCTTTCCGGCGATGACTTTGGTTCAGGCAACGACTCCTTTTCCACAGGGACCTCTTCCACCTCTTCTACGGGCGCGTCCCGGGGGATTTCCACGGAACTATCCGAATCGAATTCGACCAGCGTAGTCCCTACGGCGATCATATCTCCAACGTCCCCGCTAAGGGAAGTAACCACTCCATCAGTGGGAGATGGTATGGTCACCGTGGCCTTATCAGTCATGACATCGACAATGGCATCATCTTCAGAGACCTTGTCGCCGACAGAAACATGCCATATTACAACCTCTCCTTCGACAACTCCTTCACCTATGTCTGGAAGTTTGAATACGTATTTTCCCACACTCATTCCTCCTGTGTCCTCGCAATCGCCGCGGCTATCCTAGTGGGTCCGGGCATGTAATCCCATTCAGTAGTATGGGGGAATGGGGTGTCCCAACCTGTAACTCTTTCAATTGGAGACTCAAGGCTCCAGAAACACCTTTCCTGTATCGAGGCTGCCATTTCAGCCCCAAATCCACTGGTTTTCGGCGCTTCGTGAACAATGACACAACGACCAGTCTTGGCAATAGACTTCTCAATTGCAGACCTATCCCAGGGGACTAGTGTTTGGAGATCAATAAGGTCACATGAAACACCGCTATTTTTGATCGCCTGCTCACTGACGTGGACCATGGCGCCCCAAGCAATTACCGTACATTCGTCCCCTTCCATCGCCAAGCGAGCTTCACCAAGGGGAACTGTATAGTGGGACTCGGGAACTTCGGCTTCCGGATGCCCTCCCCATGTTGGGACATTGTGCGGGTCACCGTAGAATGGACCTCTGTAGCACCTCTTGGGTTCGAAGAAAATTACTGGGTCATTGTCTTCAATGGCACTGATTAGGAGGCCCTTTGCATTGTATGGCGTGGAGCAATAGACGACCTTCAGGCCGGGAGTATGTGTGAACTGAGATTCTGGAGATTGAGAATGGTGATGTCCGCCCCTAATTCCCCCTCCTGCAGGCGTCCTTATCGTCAATGGGCACCAGAACTCCCCTCCTGACCTGTGCCGAACCTTCGCGATTTCGTTGACAATCTGGTCATATGCTGGGAAAATGTAGTCTGCAAATTGTATTTCAACAACTGGACGTAGACCATTAATGCCCATTCCGAATGCCGTAGCGGCAATTCCTCCCTCAGAAAGCGGAGTGTCAAAAACACGGTGTTTTCCAAATTCCTCTTGGAGTCCGTCAGAAGTCCTGAAGACACCTCCAAAGTATCCTACATCCTCTCCAAAGATTACTACATTCTTGTCTTTCGAAAGCATGGTCTGCAGAGCGCTATTCACTGACTCAACCATGTTCATGTTGGGCATTAATCATCCCTCCATTTCTTCATTTCATCCCATTGTTCCATTAGGTGCCATGGAGGGGTTTCGTAAACCTCCGTGAATATGGCATCAGATGAGGGGTATGGGCCATTTGCTAGATCTCCGAATCTCACTGCCTCTTTGTATGCACTCATTACTTCGGAGTCTAATTTCTCCGATAGATTACTGTGGTCCTCATCTGACCACTCTCCAATGTTAATTAGATGATCTTTCAGCCTCTCAATTGGGTCGCCACCCGGCCAATGCTCGTTTGCGTCTGCAGGCCTATATCTGGATGGGTCATCACTGCTACTGTGAGCACCAGCTCGGTATGTCAGAACTTCTATGTGCGTTGCACCGAGTCCCTTGGAGGCCCTCTCTCTTGCCCACTTGGTTACTGAGAATAATGCCAGAAAGTCATTCCCGTCTACTCTGATACTTGGAATTCCATACGGAATCCCTCTGATGGCGAAATTCTGAAGTCCGCTTGCAAAATTACTATGCGTGGAAATCGCCCATTGGTTGTTCACCACATTTAGGATAACAGGGGCCTTGAAAACTCCTGCAAAGTTTAGCGCATAGTGGTAGTCTCCTTCTGCACTCGCCCCATCCCCTATCCATGTAATTGTGACCTCATCAAGCTCTTTGTACCTAGATGCCAAGGCGACTCCGATTGCCTGACTGAATTGTGTTCCAACCGGACTTGAGACCGAAATGTATCGTCCCTCTTTGAATGTGTAGTGAACGGGCATTTGCCGACCTTTCACGTTGTCCTCCTCGTTCCCAATGCAGTGGCAAATCATGCTTACCATGTCACGCCCTCTGACAAATTGGGCACCGGGCTGTCGATAAGTTGGGAATAACCAGTCTTGCTCCTCAAGGGCCATTGTTTGAGCGATAGCTATCGCCTCTTCGCCAAAGGACCTCATGTAGAATGACAATTTGCCAGTACGCTGCATTTTCATCATCCTATCGTCAAAAATACGTAGTCTGAGCATATGCTCAAGGCCCAGCCTCATTTCATCGGCAGAAAGGTTCGGATCCCACTTCCCTGAGGCACTGTTGTCATCGCCCAAGACCCTGACCAAACCATTTGCATGCTCCGATGTCTCCTCCGCGGAGCAATCGACGTCAAGCTTGCCAAGATCCCCGGGTTCCCATGGCCAATCAGCAAATTTTGCGTCCTCCCCTGGCCTGTGTGGGGCATCCGGGATGTGCAAGGGGATGTCAGAAACGTCTCTCGCCATGCTATCATCACCCACTACATGCTCATATTGTTTGGCCTTGGTCAATCAGCCCTGTTGAAAGGAAACTTACGGCAGAACCAGTTGATTCCCTAGTTACGACCGGCTCTCCGCCCAGGGCCTCTTCCCAGAGCATTCCCGCCCTGTAACTAGATCTTACTAATGGGCCACTAGCCACAGCACTGAAACCGATTTCTCTGGCTTCCCTGTCCCACTCTGCGAAAGAGGATGGTTCTGGAAACCTATCTACGGAGAGGTGCCTATCGCCTGGTTGCAGGTATTGACCCAGTGTTATCATGTCCACCCCAGCAGAATGCAACTCCCTCATGGCATCCGATATCTCATCATCCGTTTCTCCAAGCCCTACCATGATGCTGCTCTTTGTCAGTATGTCAGGCCTAAGCCTCTTGGCCTCTGATAGAATTGAAATTGACTGCTCGAATGAGGCTCTTGGATCCCTGACCACGGAGTCTAGTCGGGGAACGCACTCCACATTGTGGGCGAAGACGTTCAGTGGAAGCCCGTCCAAGAGTAGAGCTAGTGAGCCCTTGTCCCCATCAAGATCAGAACAAAGCAACTCCAATCCAACATGAGGAGACTTCTCATGTACAGATTTAATGCAATCTTTGTAATGACTGGCGCCTCCGTCAGGGAGGTCATCACGATTTACTACAGTGATGACCGCGTGACTTAGCCCCATCCTGCTCACTGCATCGGCCAATGATTGGGGCTCGTCAGGGTTCAGGGGAGGGGGTCTCTTCGATGTGTCAATTGCACAGAATCTACAGCCCCTGGTGCAAACCTCTCCAGCAATCATGAATGTCGCAGTTCCCCTGCCCCAGCAGTCGTGGACATTCGGGCATCTTGCCTCTTCACAGACAGTATTCAGACTGTTCTCATTAACACGCGATTTCGTCTCATTGTACCTGACTTGAGACTCTCCGACCGGCAATGAAGTTTTGAACCACTTTGGCAGCCTCTTTCTCTCCCTTGATTTACCATTTTTTGCATCTTCTGGAGGGGCTATGCCACAGCCACCACCGTCATCACGAGCATTCTCGATGATGGGGAGGCGAGTGACCATCGGTTCTTTCGGATGGAAGTACGAAATTAACCATTCTCATGGGGTTATCCCTGAGTCGACCAAGTACAATCCGTAATAGGGGGGTGATTCTTCGGGTAGCCATGGCAGGCGGGACAGTAGTTGTAACGGGGGCGGCCACTAGGATCGGAAGGGAGATATCCATAGCTTTGTCCAAGAGTGGTTTCTCTGTTGCAGTGCACTACTTTTCATCCGAAGATGAGGCCGAAGAGCTCGTTTCAATGATCCAATCATCAGGGGGAAAGGCTTCACTTATTCGATGCGATCTTTCCAATTCAGAGGCAGTACCAGATATCATTTCTAAAGCAGAGTCAGCATTAGGGCCTGTGGTGGGCCTAGTAAACAATGCATCTTTATTCTCCCATGACGATATTTCCAATGTTTCAGGGATTTCATGGAATGAGCACATGGAAGTGAATGCATTATCGCCAGTCCTCCTAATATCAGAGCTCACCAGAAGGATTCCAGATGGCGAAACTGGCTCCATCGTGAACATCCTAGATCAGAAGATCGCACAGCCGAATCCTGACCACCTTTCCTACACGGCCTCCCGATTTGCTATGCTAGGAATTACCGAGGCACTGGCTAGGGGACTAGCTCCCCAAGTCAGGGTCAATGCCATAGCTCCGGGACATACTCTGAAGAGCCGAGAGCAAACCCAATCGGGATTCGATAGGGCCCAATCCGAGACTCCACTGGGATTCGGCCCAAGTCCAATTGATATTGCCGAGACAGTCGTTTTCTTGATGCAGGCTAGGTCCATCACCGGACAGACCATTTTCGTTGATTCAGGAGAACGTTTTCTCGCAAGAGAAAGGGACGTTTATTTCGAAACGGAGGGGTGAAATGAAATCACATATGGACGCCCTAAGGGAAATAGTTCAATCAGGGAACAAGGAATTCACAACCCTATTCTTGGAGAACTCAGTTAGAGAAGTTGATATTGGAATTTACGAGCATGAGATTGGCGCCCCTCAGAGAATAAGCTTCGATATTCATGTCTTTATTGGAGGGGCCTCTAAGCCAGAGGAGGATGAAATAGACAGGGTTCTCGACTACGAGTATCTTTCTTCTTCGATAGATAGGGCCATTTCGTCTCAAAGAAGTGCATTGATGGAGACACTCGCTTCTGAATTGTTGGATGAGATAATGGCCCCGGGTGAAATTATTGCCGCTACAGTTTCACTGAAGAAGCTGGACGTCGAGGGAATTGATGGACAATTGGGATGTTCAATGACTAGGATTAGGTGATTGGTGCAGAGGGCAGGATTTGAACCTGCGAAGCACTATGCACCGGAGCTTAAGTCCGGCCCCTTTGACCAACTCGGGTACCTCTGCGGCCCCCGAGGGCGGGTCCCCCTCCTTGAATCGAGCGCTTTGACACCCCTCAGAACCGATACATCACGTGCCCTTAGGGCACGAACGCTTTAACGCCACTCCTGTGGGCGACAAGACGTGTATGAGAGCAGCATAGCGAATGGCCAGTCTCGCCAGCCCAGGCTCGCTTTGATGCTATCATTGCTAATGTTGACTCCCTTGGGCATGGTTCCGGACCACCAGAAAGAACTCCCAGAAGAGAGAATGATGGAAGCTGGTTCAGATGTCCAACTAAATCTCTACACGATGTATTTTGCTTCCCAGAACTCCTCAGCTGGCGGTGATGGATACATTACTACCCAAGTCCCCGAATCGGGCGGCCAGGAGGCAATGAGCGCCCTAGATAGTAGTATAGAATTCCGCACAAGTCCAATGCTCTCATCATTGAATGTTGCAGGTCGCCCAAATCACGGTTCAGGATCCGGCTCGTACTATCTGCCGCTTGGACTTTTCATGAGGGCGACCGGGCCAGACACATCTTCCGTTGAATGGACTATCACACTCAAGTCCTCAGGAAGCCAAGTCGGCTCAGTTTCGTGGAGCGCAGACGCCTGCAATCCAGGATTAACCCAGAGCTGCAGTTTCGATCACGAGACATTCGAGATTGACCTAGGAAACGACCAATCTTTCTCAATCGACAAAGATGAGCGCCTTGAGTTGATAATTGACGCTGACATGTCCGGATGTGATAGTGGCGGCAGTCCATTCGGTTCTAGCTGCGAAGCCGAAGTGGCGTGGAATGAGATTGATGGTGATGATAGATTCAGTACACTCGAGATCGAGGCCAACGCAATCTCGAATAGTCTCGTACTCCTTCAAAGGGAGGGGGCAGAGCTAGCAGAAGGGCCAGAGCTAGAGTGGTTTCCAAATGACATCCTTTCTGAGAGGGTTATGCAGTTCTCGTTCGATGTGAAAAGTAGCTTTGGCAGGTACGACGTCGACTCAGTCAGACTATTGATGAGGGACCCAGATGGAGTCTACAGAATAGATCACGTCATCGATGAAGACGACGAGGAAATTGAGGACACCAGTCAGGGAATCTTCGGAGAGTACCTGTGGTCCTACCCAAGTGGTATCCCTGCCGGCGAATACTCGGTAGAGCTGGAGGTATCAGACATCCAAGGAAATAGTGTCAGCATTGAGCACGAGCCCGTAACTATGGAGCAGTGGGGAGTCGCACTCAATCATAGGCTGGATCGAACTACCGAGTATATAGCACCGGGACAAACAACCCCAGTTCCCCTACAACTTGTCCATAGGGGTGATTCAACAAAATCCATGGATGTGGAATTGGAGGTCCTCACAAACTTCCCAAGCTCATGGCTACTGGAATTCGACTCACCCGGGGGCTATACGCTGAACGCAGGGGGCGACATATTGAATCCAATTCTTACGCTGCTTGCACCGGAGGATCTGACCGGTGCCCCCAGCTCTATTGACATTAGGGCAGTTGCCGAGGCAGAAGTCGAGGGAGTCCTAACTGTCGTTCATCAGGATACCCTGCAGATAGACTTGGAGAAGATCGATGTATTCCAGCCTCCACAGGTGTCCATTTGGTCAGAAGACCATGACGTACCAATAGCAAACTCATCCCGGCCTGATGACATAGACTCAACAATACCAAGGTATGTGGACTATGATCAGTTCACGCCTTTCCTACTGGAGATTTTCAATACCGGCTTTGATGCCGATACCTTCAGAATCGATGTCCTACAAAGATCAAAGGCAATCATTCACGTCTATGACAATGATACCGGGCAAAGAATATTGGAGGATGAAGGGGATGGAACATTCCATACCGCACTCCTGGATAGACACGATACCCAGGTACTCAGACTCATGATTAAGCCCTCGGCTGACAGGGAGGACCCAGACATTGGACCTGTCGAGATAGAGGTCGTTAGCTCTGGAAACGCATCTCTCAGATCAACAGTCCTCTTCACCATCCAACGAACCTTTGGAATTAGGGCTGAGGTTTCTTACGACTGTGATGGATCGCCCCTCGGCCACATCAGGGTGTCCCTCTGCTCACCGGGTGCGGGGAATGCAGAAGTCACTCTCAGGGCCAAGATTACGAACACCATGACCTCGGGCGAGTCTGCCACTTGGTGGAGGATCCAGAATCCCGCTTCTCTAGACGAAAACACCGATAGAAACAGTGCATACGGACAGTGGCAGTTCAGAATCGAGGACGACTCTGGAAATGCCATTCCGCGTGTTTCCCTCGCTCCCGGGGATGAGACGGAGGTATTCGTAACAATTACGCTAACCAATCAAGTCGAGTTCGGCAACCATACCGTTTACCTCCGGATTATTGAAGACACCACCGATTCAGATGCCAAATATTTCGATTTACCAATGGTATTCGAGATTGACCCAGATGATCCCAACCTGGAAATCGTCCAGGTCACCCCTAACCGGCTTCTCGTCCCAGGCGAGTCGTATCCAATACAGATGAAGGTCAAGAACCTAGGAAATAGCCCTCTAACTGTCTACCTCGAGGCCGAAGTCGATGGGGCAGGATGGTCCGTGGATATTGACGGCCCTTCGGGTTCTGCTCTGATTATTCTAGATGCGTTCGACGAGGTAACATTCGTTCTAGACGTCAATGTCCCTGATTCGGCTAACAATGGCGAGGAGGTCGATGTTGTGGTCACAGCAACTCCCTTCGACACACAGCAGAGCTGGCCTGATGATGCCACAGCAGAGAAGACTGTGGTGATGAGGGTGGGGATATCTTCATTGATTGATAGATTGGTCAACGAGGTCACGCACCCGAGGCTGTCTACATACATCGTCGGACTGGTTGCAGCAATGCTCCTAATAGCGGGAATACAGGGAGCAATGAACAGGAGAAGGTGGAAGGCGCACATGGCATATCTGGACGCTATTTCCAGTGATTCGGACGATGATGAAGAGGAAGAAGAAGATGACGATTTGCCTGCTCCCGTGGTGGCGATCGAGGAAGATGAGCCCGACGTATACGAAGACGACGACATTGAACTAGTCTGATAACTAGCGAGTCATTGTCCGAACGACGCTCCATTCCTCTTAAGTGCCCTACTTTGCGCCCAACTACAAGGGGTTGCGTAGCATGAGCTCATTTAGTCAATCTACTGGTGCCCGTTCGGACAGTCTCTCTAAGAGTAGGTCTGCCATTATTTTCTCTGTTCTAATGTTACTCTCATCCTACTCCGCACTGGAGTTCGCATCTTGGGAAGCGTTGGCTTCTACGGATCAGGATGGGGACGGCCTGTCGTATGGACTAGAGTTCTACATCAACACTCAGCCCCAAGACTGGGATACAGACAATGACGGGCTCCCAGACGGATGGGAGTGGCAGTACGGCCTGAATCCACTTTCCCCCTCTGGAGATAATGGCTCTACAGGTGATCCCGATGGAGACTCCCTGTCCAACCTAAATGAGTTCATGTTCGGAATGCCATCTAACTGGGACTCCACAAACACTCCAAATGAGCTTGACAATGGTGTTTGGTGGAATGGAACGGTCCCAGTTAGTAATTGGGACGAGGAGAGCGCCATGCAACTTATCCAGGGCCTCGGTTCAGATGGGGCCGATGAAGATCCATGGGGGAACATATGCTTCAACACATTTGATGACGATAAGGACGGAATGGTGGATAATTTTGATTCCGATGGGGATGGGGACTCTAATTGCACCAGTGACGACGATGATGGCGATGGGGCCATAGACGAGGATCCCAATGGGTGGGATACGGACGGAGATGGGATGCCCGATGGTTGGGAGGTGGCAAATGGACTCGACCCAACATCACGTACAAACCAAGATGGGGCTTTCGGAGATCCCGATGGAGACGGACTAGTCAACTTGAAGGAGTTCGTGAATCCAGCATGGGGGACTAGGAATGGTACAACAACTCCGCCCACTCAGTATTTCCGACCAGGGCCATTGAGTATGACTGCCACCGAATCTCCGTGCAACCCAGTTCTGCAACTTGGCCCGGGAGGCTGTCAGATTTTCACGGCGGAGGTAGATGGGATTACATCCACTGACCCACAGTCTAATGATACCGATGGCGATGGGCTAAACGACTCCTATGAGGCCCTCGTTCTGTTGACTGATCCCACATCCCCTGATACCGATGGCGATGGAATTGACGACGGAGTTGAGGTGAATGGCCAATATGGCGATCCCCCTCTGGCGACTGACCCTCGTGACAACAATACTGATGATGATCAGTTCGATGACGGCGAGGAAGACCTCAATGGGAACGGAGTAGTGGATGAGAACGAGACAGATCCGACCAGAATTGAGGATTCTGGTGACTTTGACGATGACGGAATCCCAAATTGGGAGGAAAATATGACGTGCACCTTGTGGAATGTCGCCGACACGGACGGAGGGGGGATTAGTGATGGATCAGAACTTGATCCGTCCCATGGTACAGATCCCTGCACATCTCTCCAAACACTGAATCTGTCCATCGTAGACTTCGATTCAACTAACATGATACTTACATTGAATGAAACCACATCACTCGACCCCACTCCCGAGGATTGGAGGCAGAATGGGGAGCCGATGGGGTTCTACGTGTCATCAACCAACGGGAGCCTAACCGGCTTCAGGTTCACCTCCATTAATGGTGACACATTGAGGGGAGTAGATACCGACAAGCCGCCCGATGCGGCAACAGTACTGTTCGTCAACTTCTCTTGGTGTTGGGATCAGTCTCTCGGACTTTCCAACGACCCCATTTGCGACGATGACTACTTCGACACTGATGGTGACGGCTTGGCCGATTGGGAAGAATCAACAGGAAGCTTTGGTTTTCTGTCGGACTGGAATATGTCCGATACCGACGGCGATGGCGTGAATGACTTGGACGAGATTCTCAACCAAACTGACCCCAGCAACCCCTGTGATAACCTTCTGGATACCGATGGCGATGGGCTAAACAATTACTTCGAGAACACCACAGTATGTTTGGTCGCCTTTGGGAGTCTCGGCGGGAATGGTACGACCGACACTTACTTCACGTTGTGGAATGAATCTGACACCGACAACGGGGGAGTAACAGACTTCCAAGAGTATCTCGATGGCACTAACCCGCAGAACAACCCGAATGACGACCTCAATCCCGTAGATACCGACGGCGATGGAATCCCCGATACCATTGAGAATGCCACGGGCACTGATTGGAGGGATCCGGATACTGACGGAGGAGGAATACCCGACGGACAGGAGTGCACATCCGAGTTCTGGGACATGAATTGTCTAAATGCCGATGGAGACCCATGGGACCCCGCTGATGACATAGACCCCAATATGATGTTCTTCGAGGCAATGAACACCTCGGTTGGCGTAGATCCCAACATTACTCATTACTGGAGATGGCATACCTATGACTTCTACACGGGAATTTCATGGGGTGTAAACACCAGTCTAGTTGGAAACACGCAGATGTACCCCGGATTCTCAACCACACAGGGGGTCGCCGACCAACAGTTCTGGGACGGATCTGAGGTTTTAGGTTGGGAGATATCACTGGAATCAGGAGCATTAATTTTCTCGGGCGAGGAGATAATAGCCCCTCACAACGCGGTCAATTACACGGGATGGACCGATGCCAATGCCGGTCTAAATTTCTCAAATTTCACCAGAGACGTGATTGTTGATGGTGCAACCATAGACACCTTATTCGTCACTGCCCCACAAGTACTGATTACACAGGCAATCAGAGATAACACCACCGAGTTTGCCAACAGTTCCTACGCTACAGACTTACCAAGCGAATTTTTGCAGAGGGGAAACACTGCTGCCTTTGTCAATGCAATCACTACTACCATCATCAACGAATCAGGAGCATTCTCTGCATGGGACAGGGTCTCAGCAATACAGGATTTCATTGTTAATGGCAATTCAACAACCACCTTCCTAAGAAATCACAATGGTACGGAAGTGGGCCTTGCCGATGGTGAAGACGACCTTTCATTCTGGATCCTCAATAATTCCCTAGAGGGTGACTGTGATCAGTTCAGCACCCTATTTGCCGTCATGCTCAGATCCGCAGGAATCCCTGCCCGCAAAGTTACTGGTTTCTCAGGAGGGAAGTGGACGGGAACCTCTTTCGAGGTATACGGCAAGGATTTCACCTCATGGGTAGAGGTCCATTTACAGACCAACTCCAATCTCGGCGATGCCGATTTGGGATGGATCCCCTTCGAGGCGTGCCCCATACTCTCAACTGTGGAGGTCGTGGATGAAACCTGGGGGCCCATATGGTTCGATAGGGACCTATCGTCTGGCAATCTATCCCTGGAGGGAACTCTCAGGTTCACTGAGAACCAGTCAACGGTCTCTAACATCACCATTGACATGTATCTGGTGAAATCAAATCAGACTGAGAATGTCCCCGGTTCAGCAGCAATCGAAGAGCACTACATAGGTACTGCAATTACCGACTCAAATGGGACCTTCAACATCACTGGTCAACCCCAAGAAGTGATCAATCCTGGATACGGATCACTCGTTCTTCGCACATACCAGAATGGGTATGTCGGATCCCAGGGAATATCATTCCCATGGAAGCTGAATGTCACTGATGACGTGTCAATGTCGGTGAATGACCCGGAACCTCCTGATGAGCCCAAGATTGGCATAGGGGTGAATACCACAATTACGGGCGACATATCCCTTTCCAGTGAGCCATACAACGACATCACACAGTTGGACAGCCTACAGGTAGTCCTCAACTACACTACCTCTTTCGATGGACCAGTAAGCCTCATTTCCAGCGTCGGTGCAGGGGGGTACTACGAATTCTCAGTCCCAATTGACGAAACTGAACAGGAAGGATTGATTTCCGCAACTCTGAATTTCCTTGGTTGGCATGAGGAAGACCTCAATAACGCAAGCACGCCACTCTACCACTTACGGCCCAGCTCAGTCGGCTTTAACCTGAACCTGACGCCCGCTCCAAACTTGACGGTGACTCTAGAGGGACAGGGGGAAAACAACACCATACTGGAGATCGATCAGCCCATTTTCCTCAACGGAACCGTCCTAAGTAGGTCGGCGATTCCTGAGGCACTAAATGGAACCTTGACAATGCAGATGCGAAGATCTGCTGCAAATGGGCCATTCACCACCTTGACATCGTGGTATCTGAATGATTCAGATTGGTCCGGGGCACTGGGGCAGTTCGCCGTAAATTGGTCATTCTCAGCTGCTGATGTCCCCATCCCTGCGGGACTTGTCGAGATAAGGTATCAATTCGAGGCAGATGGACTATTCGCAAAAGATGAGGCAGTGGTCAGGGATGAGCACGGAGTAAAGAGCCGTATCAACTTCAGCTATATCCTAAATCCTGCACCAGTTGGTTCCGATTCAGAGGTAGAGGTCACACTGTCCGACCATACTGGAACTTCAGTCGCGAGCTTCTTGGGAGACTACACTCTGGATTTCAATGGAGAGCTAGTGTGGAATCAATCGAATCCCGAACTACCTAGGGTCATGGTCACATGGAGGCCAACAATCGATGTCGAGGCCGGAGATTACCCATGGCAACTGAATTACAGTGGCTCCACATGGCTTCTTCCGAATAGTGTTCTGGACACCGTCAGAGTCCAAGGCAGGGCAGACGTAACTCACACACTCGGCTCAGAATGGACTCCGAGGGGACAAACATCCTGGATATCAGGATTCACTAGGGACATTAACCTGAACACCACAATTCTCGGAAACAACTCCTCGATAATCGTCAATATGGAAGTTCCCTCGGAACAACCCCCTACTCCGGACGGCCTCCCAGCCCCTCCCGTAACATACAGACTGGGCGAGCAGTGGATTGACAACACAACGGGTGAATACAACATAACATTCCAAATGCCAAGCGGCGTGGGAGCGGGGGTATACGATCTCAGACTCATTCTAGATTTCGAGAAGAACCCCCCGTCTGGAGGTGCATACTACCTTGTTCCCGGGGCAGTTGTACTGCAAGCTGGGATTCAGACCGAGTATGTGGTGGAGTCCGAGCCCCTGCAGTCGATCGTAATCGCAGGACAGACACTGGTGACTAATGCCACCATCACCGATGTGGAGAGTTCGAAGAGACTGCAAAATACTACTGTCGATATGTACTTCGATTGGGGCGGACCTCTTCAGCAGGTCCTCAATAGCACAGTTTCAGGATCAGATGGGGTTGCTCGCTTCACTTCTACAATTCCTGCAGACGCCCCTCCTGGGTATTACGACGTTCGACTGCATGCACCGGACGATATCACTGACAGCCTGACTACTCCTGACGCAGGAAGGTGGCTAGGCAATGAGAGCATGGTCAACCTTACTGTACAGGTTGCAAGCAGCATCAGGATCGACAATGCCCCCTTGCCGGAAGTTACTGCTGGGCAATTCTTCCAATTACAAGGGCAGGTCCTCGACGGAGTTGACCAGAACCGTTCAGTTTCTGGCCCTATGACCCTGGAGGTCTTCTTCCTAAATGACCCTAGTGAGACACTAATCACTGGACACGTCACCTCAGCGAACGGCTCATTTTCTGTAATGGTGCCAACAGACCCACTGGGGGACGGAGTGAGCAACGGGCTGAAAACCGTGGTGGTAAGTGTGGAAAACGGAAGCACCCCCTTCTACCTAACGGGGACGGGCAATGAGACTATCTTGGTCAGAGGCGTGACTCAATTAACAGACAGAAACCCGATATTGAACACAATAGTCGACAGGGGCACATCAATCTCATTCGGTGCTAGATTGGTTGAGTCAAGTGATGCAGACAGACAGTTAGCAAACATGTCCGTCTCCGCATTATTCCACGAAACATGGCTTAACCCCGAACAGTCCACAAACGGACAGGGAATTGTCAACTTCACATTTTCAGTACCTCATTCGCATCCCTTGGGACTTATTCCAATAATTCTCATGTTCAATGGATCGAACGGTTCGGACACACTGCACACTTCATCAACAATTATCAACACCATCACAGTAAGGTCCCCGACAACCATATCATTCGATCCAATCACCTCCAATCCAGCTGCGGGAGAGTTCCTAGACATCAGTGGTACGTTGACATCCAGTAATGGGAGTGGAATCGTGGACAGATCGGGAAATGCTCTGAATCCAACACTAAACTTCGCTATTGACGGTGACACTAACTCCTTCTCTGTAACTGGTGGGACGGTCGATGCAAACGGTACATGGGCAGCTAGGATTTTCCTAGATCTTTCATTCCCCAGGGGGACTCATAACATCACTGCTTCTTACACCCCTTCTGTCAACTATTACGGCGCAAGCTCCGAAGATGGGTCATTCGATAGCAGGGGATTCTCCATGCTTTCGATAATATCTCCTGCCGACTTGGATCCGGATGAGAGGGTCGTGAGGGGTGACAACATCACCCTGAACATGTCCTTGATTGACAATTCAGGACAGTTCGTTTCGGGAGGCCAGATAGACGTCTCGATAGATGGGGCGCCATCGTGGTCAGGATTCACAGATGAGGGTGGCATACTTACAACCTCAATTCAGACTGACGAAAACAGGGCACCGGGGCCGATGACAATAACTGCTACATTCGCAGGATTCAATGGCTCAACCGGGTTGCTTGGCGATGAAACATGGACAAGGGTGGTAATACTTGCACCCTCTGTACTCGAAGTGACCTCAGTAACAGGCTCGGCCATAGCAGGCGAGTCAGTAACATTCACTGGAACCCTGTTGGATGAGCACGGTGCACCACTGATCGAGAATGGCGAAGAAAAGGGCGGAGTGGTCCACCTCTCAATAGATGGCATAGATGTCGGTCCTTTGTACACTTCAATTTCCAACGCATCAACTGGGGCTTGGAGCATTACATACGACCTCCCACTGGACACTGACTATGGAGCCCACACTCTCACCGTGGACTTCCTCGGAGGATTTACCTGGGTCGATCCAATGGGGCAGGGCGACTCCCTGAATCCCGAGTACTTCCTCCCTTCGACAGTAACAGAGCAATTCAATGCCACGCAGACCTCGCAGGTAGTCCTAACTACGCCTCCCGGGGAGATAGATAGGAACGAACTCCTACTTATTGAGGGGATGCTAACTGATGGTGCTGGCAGAGTCCTCCCCGGCCGAGAACTTGACGTTTACATGAACGACCAATTCCTCACTTCACTGTCAGTCTCAGATAACGGAACATTCAGTCTGTTCTTCCCCGTTCCACCAGATATGCCACTAGGGCCTAGGAACGTTAGAATTGAATTCAGCGGCGAGGAGTTCGTTATCGCCTCAAACTCAACCACCATTTTCACAGTATTCGGACCTGTCGAGGTCGAAATAGAACAACCCAATCCTGTTGCAGTCGGAGATGTTCTGAAGCTCAGTGGTAATGTCAAGGACAATCTGCCAAATGGATGGCTCGAGAATCACTCTCTTCAGATTTTCATCGACGGAATACTGATTGGCACAACTACAACCGATGAAAATGGCCAATGGGCACACTCCTGGGTGGTCTCAGAGTTCCTAGATGTCGGGCAACACTCCCTCACTGTAATTGCACCCGACCAAGGATATCACCGTCAAGGATCCGTTGAAGCGAACCTCACAATAGCGTATCATACTGGGATGACCCTGCAGGTGGAGAACAACGTGGTCACTCGGGGTGGATCATGGAACCTCTCTGGGAGGCTATTCGATGCAGACTCAGCGGGAAATCCCGGATTGGAGGGCAGGGAACTGTCATTCCTACTTGATGGAGAGGTCATCTCCACCATCACTACCAGTATAGACGGAACATTCAGCATCAGTCACGAACTTGGGTATCTGATCTCTAGGGGCTCCCACGATGTTTCACTGGTATTCTCAGGAGAGCAGTTGTACCTAGCAAATTCTGTGAATGCCACTGTCTATACAAGGGCCGATGTAAAGATTGAGATTCTATTCCTAGAGGATGAGGTTGTCAGAAGCGATGGGAATAGGCCAATCAGGGTCCTTGGCAGGATTATTGAGATCGGGGGAGAGGGGAATACTATGGAGGAGATGGAAATTTCCCTATATTGGGAGGACTCACTCAGGCCAAATACAAAAATCACATGGGACGAAACAACCGGCCAATTCCTAGTGGAGTCAAACGCGATATCGACCATGCCTCCCGGAATTGCCAGTATGTCATTGGTTGTTGATCCAGACTCCTCAAGATTCCTCAATGGCGGCGTGATTAATTTCGAGGTCGTGATTAAGGTACCAGTCAACTTTGAGTTCTTGCCGGACGAACTTTATCTTGGCATCGGGGAAAGCTCCCTGTCTGGAAAGGTGAATGTCACAGCGACGGACCGTATACAACCCATAGAGGGAGTCTCCATAACAGCGAGGCTGGTAAACGAGACAGCCACTCACTTCACTGTGGTGGGTGTCACCGATCAGAATGGAATTTTCACTTACCAATTCGAGTCATTCCACGAGAACCACCCTCTGTGGGATAGGGCCTTCTGGGGCGAACTATCGGTGGAATTCAGCTCAGACTCGGATCTGATAGATCCGATAGACGCTGCCAGACTCTCGCAGTTCGCCGTCGTAGACGTCGTGTACGAACCAGAGGTAGGGGCATCCTTGGTAGGGCCAGCTTTGACTGCCCTGATTGCCATTGTTTTGATTGGTCTAGCCGTAGCAGGAGTGATGTTCGTAAGGAGGAGAAAGCAGGCCGCCATTGATGATTTGGCAGGAGTGTTCAGCTACACCGCAGAACTCCTGGCCGCAGGGGACGAGGTTAGGGAGGCCATATTCAACTGCTACGAGGGACTCTGCCAGATTCTGATGAGCAGGGGCTTCCTGAGGAGGGACTTCGAGACAGTCAGGGAGTTCGAGCTTGCAATAAGGAACGCTCTACCGATTAGCGAGCAGGCACTGCTCTCACTGGACAGGATTTTCGAGGAGGCAAGGTACTCTAGCCACGTATTGGGAGAGCCACATAGGGAGAGTGCCCAGATGGCACTGAGCGCAGTTCTACAGGAGATTGACCAGCTTGACGAGGTCCCATCAAGAGAGACCTCCTTGGTTCCTCAGGAGTGATTCTCCAGTGACAGCCCCAATGTATGGCCATTCCAAGTCGCACCGGAAATAATGGAACCAGATGGAAGTCTGAAAGTCCTCAGTACTCCACCGAAAGAACTTGGCGACATTATTCTGGCCAAGTTCCCCAATTCTCCCTCCATGACCTCTAGGACCACGTCTCTCCTATCTGCCGATGGCATCGGTATTTCCATGAAGTCGCCATTAACCGAACCACCAAGATCGGCAACTAGTTCGCCAACTGGAAGTATCTCATTAGAAGCCATCTTTGACGACTCAGGGATTACTCCAACCTGGTTGAGAAAGCCCTCATGTCCTCTTGAAACCTCGGAGATGTGCGATGATTCGGCTAAAAACTGTGAATGCGACTCAGAGGCAGAAATATCGAGGCCAAGGGACGAACTCGGATGTGACGTCTCGCCTCCCTCGCCTTCATCGGAGATGTCTATCTCCACTCTCCTCCATGTCATGTTATCATCAACTCCACGAGACCAACTAAGATGAACCCATTGATTGAGGTATTTTGAAGAAACGCTCTACGTGCTTACCAGTTCTATTCGGACTGGACGTCCTTAGGGAGTCCATTGATTCGGGCATACAGTCCTTGCTCCTGCTATCAAGTAGCCTTTTTTCCAGCAGAACTACAATCGCTCTGTCTTCGGATTTTCTAATGGGTCTGCCAAGCGCTTGCAGGACACTGTTGATGGCTGGCTGCAGACTGGCATACTTCCATGCCCTGCTTCTTCCAAACCTACTCGTGTAGTACTCAAACAGAGAATCTTGTTTGGCACTGGGTGGAGGTAGGGGGAGACCTATGCAGACTACTGCGTCAAGTATGTTGTCGGAATAATCAATCCCCTCGGAAAGCTTCCCGCTTAGTACTCCGAAGATAACAGAATTCTTGCCCATAGATTTCAGTTCGTGGAGTCTATTGACCATGCCGTCAACAGAGCGCTTTGACATCCCCCTTTCTTCCTTAAGGCGATACCTTCCGAAGATATATCCGGTGTCTGAAACCACCCTCTCCATCATCGAATAGCTAGGGGAGAAAATTGCAACATTCCCTGGGGTATTCTTCAGAACTGAAGTAACATGCTCACCTATTTTTGCATAACTAGACTCTCTCTCGGAGAACTTACTGGTCACGTCACTGGCAATTAGAACATGTCTATTCTCAGGTGGAAATCCCGAGCTGTACTCCTTTCCAGTGTAACCATCTTCGGGAATTCCCAGGATATCGCAATACATGACGGGTGGGAATAGTGTACCGGACATCAGTATGGAGCCAGCGCATTCTTCAAAGATGGGCTGTCCAACTAGTCCCGGATCAAGTAGGTGACTGGTAATTCTAGGTTCATCGAGTACGTTGTCAAAAATGAGTGAGAAAGCATCATTATTCCTGTATTGGATACAAACATCCAGCATCTCAGCAAGTCTAACGCAGTCATTTTGCTCGTCCTCATCTAATGACTCGTCTTCATCGATCTTGACTTTCATCAGTCCTCTGTTCATTTCTCTAATTTGTGTGATATGGTCATTTTCTGGATTATCTCCTACGTCCTCAATGGCTCTACCCAGTATTGTCAGAAATTCATCAGTGTCTATCCTCAAATCATCCCAGTTAGAATCTTCATTTTCCTGAGTTTTCTGATTGAACCATTTCCTCAATCCACTGTCGTCCTTGATGGCCTTAACTTGCGCCTCCAATTTCACGGCATCACTAAATCCATACGCTTCGGCTGTATCCAACTGTACAGCCACTTTCTCGAGATTTCCTTTGTATTCTTGAATGTCCGCGAGGGCTCTTCTGAATACCTGATCAGTTATCCTCCTCTCCAGGCCATTTCTTATCCTATCAGGGAGGTTATGAGCTTCGTCGACAATCAGTATTGACTCAGAAAGCTCAATTCCCATTGCTGGGAGAGAACTTTCCCTTACTCCTTCAATGAAAACGTGGTTGTAGTCACAGACCAGGATATCAGCATCCCTGACTGCAGATCTAGCAGATGCCCAAGAACAGACCTTTTCCTGCTTGCCGTAGTTAATGCTCCAATCCACATGTCGGGGTTCGGAAAGTATGATGTCTTTCATTCTGTTTCTCTTTGCCTGCCTGCCCTCCTCTGTCGTACTCTGCTCGCAGTTGCACCTTCCCGTCGACTTATCTACCATCTCGCACATTCCTTCCCGTCCGATAATGTCAACCAATTTCACCCTGGGGATGCCTACAGGTAGCCTGGAGTTGATCATGTTGACAGTTTCAACTACGATTCTGTGCTGTGACTGTCTCCCTGTCATGAAGATAATTTTCGGGCTAGCCCCTTCGCTACTGCTCGCAACGCATAATGCAGAGGCTAATGATGCAGCAGTCTTCCCAATTCCCGTTGGAGCCGCCGCCAAAAGAAAACCTCCCCTTGATAGCGAATCAATGCCATCCAAAATCATCTCAATTTGCGACTCCCTCATCTCCTCATGAGCCAAGTAAACTCCTAGTTCCGGAGCATCGGGAGTAGTCATGGAAAGCGTCCTGTAAGTAGAACGACCAAGAAGATTGGGTTCAAAGTCGGATGGATGTGGACATCTAAGCCTCGGTCCTCATCGTAGAGTTGGCCTTTCTGGCTCTCGACAGAAGTCCTTCGAAATTGGGTGCGAGAGGGCGCATAGTGCGCCCCCCCGCGTTGGTTCCGTGCATCCCGTCCTCACACATTTCCCTCGCCTCAAATAGCGTTTGAATCATCATCATGTCTTGCGCGGAGAGCATCCATCCGCGCAGCAAGGAGGTCCTCAACTGTGGCATCTTCTATTGCCACACGCCTGATGTGTTCCCTAGCTGCCTGTCTAAGGACAACATCAGGGTTCTCCCCGTGTAACTTGCAGTAGTCACTAATCCTGGCACTCAGGTCCGGACCTAGATCTACTTGTACCCTATCGCCCGAAATTTGGTGCTCAGATGAAAGATACTGCCTCAGGGCATATCGAATCACATCAGACCTGTTCCTCATTCCATCAAGGCCAACCAGCCTGTCTAATTCCAGAAGGTGGTCCTCTGGTATCCTTAGCGAAACCATGGGGCTGTGACCGGCCAACTTGCTTCCTCCAAACCGCACAGAGGGGCAGGGGGTCTTAATTGTATCTCAATTGAAATGCAAATGAAATACATTGAGTTGGACCTTAGTTTCCATTGTACGCAATATGTCGCCAACCTCCAATGGGAGTGTGATTCAAGGGCAGACATACTCTCGGAGGGTCGCAGGGAAGCGCATGAAGACCATCAACGACGCCATTCACGGCCAGTTTCGGATAGATGGAGTCAGGAATGATTTGCTAAAGACGCCTGAGATGAATAAGCTGAGCCACATTAAACAACTCGGCCTCGCACACCTGGTATTCCCGGGGGCTCACCATACTCGCTTTGAGCATTCATTGGGAGTGTCCCACATAGCTGGAATGATGGCTGAGTCAATGGAATTGGACGACTCCGAGACCGATTTGGTACAGGTTGCTGCAATGCTGCATGATGTTGGCCATGGCCCCTATTCTCACACACTCGAGCATATTCTACACGAGAGGGGGGGGATGGATCACATGTCCATAACGGAGGGAATTATCACTGGAGATTACGATGTACTAAGGGAAGGAGAGGAAAAATCAATCAATAATAGGAAGGCGATTCCCGATATTCTCGAAGGATATGGAATCGAACCAAAGGAAGTTGCCAGCCTGATTAGGGGTCCTGATGCTAGGGGTTCAGAGAGGAATCTTATGACGTGGTCAGAGGGGCGTTCCGATTTTGTCGAGCAAGACAATACTCTCGCTCACCTTGTTCACGGGCCCGTTGATTGTGATCAGATCGACTACCTGCTAAGGGACTCCCACTTCACAGGGGTCAATCACGGCGTTATTGACTATCGGAGACTAATCATGTGTCTCGAGAGGCATGGTGGCGACATTGCGGTTGAGGAAGGGGGGCTGCCTGCCTTGGAGGGGATGCTGATGGCACGTGGTCTGATGTACAGTGCAGTATACTTCCACAGGGTAACAAGAGTCACAGAGATCATGTTGTCAAGGGCAGTCGAACGCAGTGAGGACTTATTGCCCGACTCAGTTGATCTTCAAAGGCGAGTCGATGCAGAAATTTGGCAGGCCCTATATGGTGCCGGAGACTATGCCAGGGATATGATTAGGAGGCTAAAGTACAGGCAATTGCTCAAGGTATGCTCTAGCCGAAGGAGGCAGGAGTTGAGTGAAGACCAGATTAGTCTCCTAGCCGGACTGGCCTCTGATTCTGAGAAGAGGAGGTCATTTGAGGATGAGATGGCCCAGAGGTCCGGATTGGAGCCTGGATACGTTGCTGTCGATGTCCCTAATATCAAACTCCTTCTCGCTGAACCAAGGATGTCGCAAGTGGACATCAGAATAATCGGAGATGATGGAAAGACTAGGTGGTTCAAGGAGCATACACCAATCGCCGACGCCCTGAAGACTCGCCAGGTAAGTCAGGCAGCGGTTTACATCATGACTCTCCCCGGCTATGAGAAAAAAGTCTCAGAAATAGCCGAAAGGATGATTTTCACTTAATTGAACTCCTCCGTATAGGTGTCCCGTTGCACATCCCCGGGGGATACTATTCAAAAGGGCGATTCGGGTCGCCAAAGCGCCCGGTACCTGTAATAGGAATCGTTCAATTAACCGGTGAGTTATATGGACAGCCAAATGAAAACAATATATGAGAGCGTAATCGCAAGAGATCCGAACCAACCCGAGTTCCATCAGGCCGTAGAGGAGGTTCTGGATAGCCTAGGTCCAGTAATCGATGCACACCCCGAGTTTCTTCCAGTCGTCGAGTCTATGGTGGAGGCTGAGAGGATAATACAATTCCGAGTCCCATGGTATGATGATAGTGGTAATTTACAGGTCAACAGGGGCTTCAGAATTCAGATGAACAGTGCCATCGGGCCATACAAGGGAGGATTAAGATTCCACCCAACGGTAAATCAGTCGATACTCAAGTTCCTTGCATTTGAGCAGGTCTTCAAGAACAGTCTCACTGGACTCCCGATGGGAGGAGGGAAGGGAGGTTCAGACTTCAATCCAAAGGGAAAGTCGGACCCTGAAGTGATGAGGTTCTGCCAGTCATTTATGATGGAACTTTGGAGGCACATTGGGGCTGATCTGGATGTACCAGCTGGAGATATTGGAGTAGGCGGGAGAGAGATTGGCTATCTCTTTGGAATGTACAAGAAGCTCGCAAATGAGTTCACGGGAGTTCTTACCGGCAAGGGAAGGTCATACGGCGGCTCGCTTATTCGTCCCGAGGCAACCGGATATGGACTAGTTTACTTTGCTAGGGAGATGCTGGCAACTAAGGGAAGGTCATTCGAGGGGGCCACTGTTGCTATCAGTGGCTCGGGGAATGTTGCACAATTCGCTTGTGAGAAGGTCCTAGATTTGGGCGGAATACCAGTCACCATGTCCGATTCAGGAGGATGGATTCACGACCCTTCAGGGATAGATAGGGAGAAGCTTGCATGGATCATGGACCTCAAAAACAACAGAAGAGGAAGGATTAGTGAGTACGCGAAAAACTTCGATGGAGTAAGCTACTCAAAGTCTGAACCAGAGCCGGCTTTGAACGGCCTCTGGGATACCGATGTCGATGTCGCACTACCATGTGCCACCCAGAATGAGATTAATGGGGAAGAGGCCAAGATGCTAGTAAAGAATGGCGCAATAGCAGTCGCGGAGGGGGCCAATATGCCATGTACTCCAGAAGCAGTAGAAGTTTTCTTGGATAATGGGATATTATTCGCACCGGGTAAGGCGAGCAACGCAGGGGGCGTCGCCACCTCCGGACTCGAAATGAGTCAAAATAGCCTGAGACTTTCGTGGACAAGAGAGGAAGTCGATCAAAGACTTGAATCAATCATGGTCGAGATACACAAGTCCGCTTCTGAAACAGCAGCGAAATACGGTATGCCCGGGAACTACGTGGCTGGAGCAAATATTGCCGGATTCCTAAAGGTCGCAGAAGCGATGACAGCACAAGGAATGATCTAGTTCTCTTCATTGATGGATGATAGGAATTTCTTGAGGCGTTCCGTTTCTGGATTATCGATGATCGATGAAGGGCCAGTTTCTGCCACGACCCCCTGATCCATGTAAATAACTCGATCAGCTACATCTCTGGCGAAACTAATCTCGTGAGTAACTACAACCATTGTCATGCCTTCATCTGCAAGGCCCCGAATGGTCTTCAGCACGGATCCAATTAGCTCTGGGTCCAGAGCGCTGGTGGGCTCATCGAAAAGCAATACTTCCGGTTTCATTGCTAGGGCCCTAGCAATGGCGACACGTTGCTTCTGCCCTCCAGAGAGATTCCCGGGATAAGCATCTATCCGGTCAAGCATATCGACTCTTTCTAGAACTGCCAAGGCCTGCTCTTCCGCCTCTCTCTTACTCATCTTTCTTACCTGCCGCAGTCCCAATGTGACGTTATCCAGTACCTTCAGATGGGCGAATAACTCGAATGATTGGAATACCATCCCTATCCTTGACCTTAGATTATTGATATCGGTGTGAGGAGTGTTGACTTGCTCACCTTTCAGGTGAATCTCCCCTCCAGTAGGCTCAATGAGTCGGTTAATGCATCGGAGAACCGTTGATTTACCACTTCCAGAAGAGCCGATTATAGCAACTGATTCACCTTCATTTACGTTGAATGAAATACCTCTAACGGCATGAACTCCTCCAGGGTAAACCATGTGTAGATCATTGATTTCCAGTACTTTTCCTGACATTCAGTTACCTCCTGTCATCCCCAGCCCTGGTATTCTGGTTTTTTCTTCCATCCACCTGAGGAAAAGTGCGAGGGTCCAGGTTACCACGAAGTAGGATATCAGAACCATTCCCCAAGCGTATGCGTATTGGAAGGTACTTGCAACAATCAACTTCCCCTGTCGTGTGAGTTCTGCATATCCAATAATCATCGCTAGGGATGAGTTTAGAACCAAGTTGACCATTTCATTTCCCATTGGGGGTATGCATATCCTAATTGCTTGGGGCATTATTACTCGCCGCATCGTTTGAAGGTAGGTCAATCCAATGCTTCTTCCCGCTTCCATCTGTGCAGAAGGAATTGCCTGAATTGCACCTCTTATGGTTTCACACTGGTATGCGCCGGAATTGAAACCAAGGGCACATATCGCGCTGATGAACGCAGAATCATACAGCACCCCCCCAATTAGTGTTCCATAATTTGATTCTGAATAATCGTATCTAGCGAATATATCTGTTATGAAATTGTGATTCCCCCCTATATTCTCGAAGCTAAAGATGTCCAGGCCGGGCCCTTGAATAAGTGCCCCTAGCCTAACTCCAAAGTGAATGAACAAGAATTGAACAATTAAGGGGGTATTGCGGAAGAAGTCCGTGTATACAGTCGCTATAGTGTTTAGAGGCCTCACCCTCCAAGGATTCAATGATATCGACTTAATTCTAATTTTAGCAAACTCGCCGTCATTGCTCAGGAATAGTAAACCCACGAATGTCAGAGCAATGCCAAGTAGAATCCTCAGGAATGATTCTGGCGCACCGACGGGTAGGAAAATGTACTCAATCCCCTGCAATCCTAGATCAGTAGTTCCGGGAATTGCTGAGTATATCTGGAAAATCCCTGCCCCTAGGATGGGAATTCCTGCTACTCTGACGTATCGAGGTTCATAACGTTCCACAATATACCTCAGAGATGTTGGAGAGGTTTTGCACATAGCTAGGGTTATCCCTAGGAAGAAACCTAGAACAATTCCAAATGCGACTATCTTCAATGTCGCAATGAACCCAGAAAGGAACATCTCCTTCGTCTCGTCTACGAAGACTCCAAAGTTTCCATATTCAGGGACCACGAAACCGACCTGGTCATCCGCACCTGCATTATCTGTCCATAGGATGGAACCTCCATCTCCAATTGCTATTCCAGTGAACCCTGTCACCATAACAATTCCATTGAAGCTGGTTTCGTTGCCAAGTGGATTGATCTGCTGCGAAACGATGGTCCCGCCGTTAATACTCATTGAGAGGTAACCCCCGGCCCCTGTCATCAGTAACTTTGAGGTCGAAACAACTTCTACTGAAGTCAATTCGACATCCAGGTTTTCGGGACCTAGAATATATTCATTGGTTCCTGGGGGATAGTGTCTTTCGAACTCTACCAGTGTCCACACATAACCTACATCAGTACCAGTAACTACATTGCTCATTGATATCAGGATACTGCCATCATCTGTGATGGCATATATCCGGGTAGGACTGTAGAATTCAACAGATACAATATCCGAATCACCTGCTCCCTCAGGCGCCTCTCTATATTCCCAGTTCTCACCTCCGTCACTGGAGAAAAGAATCGTCCCACCGGAACCAACCACAATTCCTAGATTTTCATCAATAAATGAAACTCCCAGTAGGTCACTTTCGATAGATAGACTAATCTCAGTCCATTCTCCATCCTCCAACTCCCAAATAGTTCCATTATTGCCTACGGCTATGGCGCCCTGACTACCAGTCAGGGATACCCCATTTACTTGCGAATCCTCGGGAAGGGAGATATCCGTCCATTCATCATCAACACTGCTCTTCAGAAGCACCAATCCAGAATCCCCCGATATAATTAGAGATCCAAAATCAGAGTCTGAGTGGCGTATGTCAGACGTCGTTGGCGAATCTGTATTTTCCCAGGAAATCCCGTTGTCAATACTATTGAGAATTACGCCGCCTGTGCCAAATGCCCAAACTTGGTCACCAAAATGGGCAGCCGTGAGAAGGTCCTCTGAGGTTCCGCTTTCAACGACTTCCCAACCACTTGTGAATCCACTCGCTTGTCCGGGCGTTGAGCCGGCCATGAGAAGAACCACCGCAGCAATAGCAACAACTCTGGCCAGGCCTTGTCCGACTGCTGCTTTGGGAAGTCCAGATTCCGCTTCGTGCATGGCGAGCCCTGTTATCTGGCATTCTTCCTTGGATATAGTCTAGGCGGACCGCCAATTCTAAGTCAAAACGCTCCTTGATGCGGTCATGAGGGGGCTTGCCGCGGTTCTAATCGTCCCGATCCTGATTTCCTCTTCATGGGTTCTGGCATCAGGTGAGTCAGTTTATTCAATAGGCACTATTGCTGGAGAGGAATCTTCGCATTTCATAGCGCAAAACTCCGAACTAGAGGAGATTGAGTACGAGAATGTCCCCTTCGCCATGAGGGCGCTCAGGGATGGGAATGTCGACTATGTTATTGGCCCACACCACTTACTGACCGATTCCGAGATGATCGCGCAGTGGTCAACGATTTCCGTACTCGACATGTTTGATATTTCGGATTATTTCGTGGCCATGATTAGATCCGACAGTTCTCAGGAAAGCGGAAATGATGAGCTAAGGTACGCAGTTAATTCTGCGCTAGCGGACATATTTCAGAGGGGCACGGCATTCTCGACTCACCAACTATGGTTCGCGGACCTCCCTCAGCTACAATCCTCAAATTTTGAGATGTACGAGGACGCATGGCCCACACCAACAGAGGGCGGAACACTGCACAGGATACTGTATGAGGATACTGATTTGGGAGTCTGCATGTTGGACCAAGAGTCCTCTATGACCGGGATTGATGATAATGATGAATTGGTTGGATTCGAGGTCGATATGGCTGAGATGATTACAAACAGTATAGCAAGCCACTATGAGGTCGAGCTGACCCTTTATAGTCACGACAGTGGGGTATTCGAAAACGTGCTCAGCGATCTAACTCAATCTGACCTTTGCGATATTGCAATGGCTTCGGTGACGGCAGACATGATTCCAGGTGGATTCATTACATCCTCCCCCTATCATGTTGGTGGAACTGTGATAGTCTCATCTTCCGAGTCTCCTGAAATTTCCAATGTTGCTAATTTGTTCAGCCCCCATGGGCCGCAAGATGCCGAATCGAATTTTGATTTGAGAATAATTGCGATTTTCATTCTCTTGATATTCATAGTTAATGAAGCAGCCAGGAAAGACTGACGAGACGTCAGTAATGTTCATCGGCGTACTACTGCCGAGGGGTGCTATGGCACAGATGATGTATCAGGGCAAGGTTAAGCAGGTATGGAGTACCGATGACCCGGGGGTGATTGAGTTCAGGTATACAGACCAGATTAGCGTTTTTGATCAGATAATTCCTAGTTTGGTTCCAAGAAAGGGCGAGAGCCTCAACAGAACTACTTGTCATTGGTTCAATTTGGTCGAGCAGGAGGGGATTTGTGAAACCCATCTAATCGAGATGAATGCTCCGGATAGGTGCCTCGCTAGGAAATTCGAAGTCATAAAAGAGCCAGGAGCGATTCCGAGAGACATGGAAAATGTCTTCGTTCCATTGGAGGTTATCTGCAGGCACCACCTTGCTGGTTCCGGATGGAGAAGGTATGAGAGGGGTGACGTAGGCTCGGAGGAATTTGGCTTTGAGCCGGGTCAATCCCTTGAAATGGGTGTTAAACTACCTCGCCCATATTTGGAGGTTTCAACCAAATTTGAGAAGTTCGACAGATTACTTGACAGGCAGGAGGCACTAGAAATTTCTAACTTGACCGATGAGGAGTTTGATGCAATATTGGACTGTGTCTTGGCAATAGACGAGATAATTGAGAGGGAGGCATCAGCTAGGGGCCTAATTCATGTTGATGGCAAGAAAGAGTTTGCTTTAGGGGACGGTAGGAAACCAGTACTTGTCGACTCATTTGGGACGCTTGACGAGGATCGTTGGTGGGATGCAGAAACCTACGAGAAGGGGCAGATAGTATCCCTTTCAAAGGAATTTGTCCGTGAGTATTACCTTGGTACTGGACACCACACGGAACTTTACCAGGCACGGAAATCCGGTACGACCGAACCACCTATTCCGCCCCTACCAGGTGAAATAATCTCCAGAACAGCCAATTTGTATTCTGAGATGTTTGAGAGATTAACCGGAACGCCGTTTTAACTAGGAATGCATCCTCATCAGAATCCCGCATCCTCTCTTCTCTGCTGACCTCAATATAGAAAGAAGGTGCCTGAAGCCATAGTCAACACCACCGTCTAATGGCTCATCGGCCAATGCAGTCCATCTGCCGGATCTTATCGAAGTCCTCAATTCCTTAACTTCGGAGTTATTTATCCAACCGAGTAGCTCCATCCCCCCGAAACCTTTCCTGAATCCAGGTTCGCCCAAGTTATCTTCTGATAGTCCATCACAAAGCTTGGCCAGTAGTTCGTGCAAAACTTCCATGTCGCCCTTCTGCCTAGTGTATGAAATTAGATATGAAATAACATTGCCGTCATCACTTGGGAACCTTCCTAGCTTCTCTTTGGTTGCCATGGAGTCGAGGGGCCTTGATGTCGTCCCCCCTTCCTCCCAGTCTCCACTTGCGAGATATAGCATGGTGGCTGGATCAAATTGGGCTTCTTCACCTTGGCGAAGATTCCGGATGTCCATTGAATCCGGACACATAGAAATCAAATCCGAATGGTCCCCTCCCATGGAGGCTTGAATCGGTGGTATCAAGTCAACCAAGTCACGTGTTATGGGGTCAAAGGTGTAGAATGCGGGTGTTGGCGGCGCTCTAGACATTGAGACACCCAAACTTACCTGTCGCCCGTTAGCCTGTTAAGGCGACTCTCGAATGAGTCGTCATCGGCGTGTCCAACAGGTGGAGTATCTTCTGATGGCCCCCTCTCAGCTCCTTTGGCCTCGGTATCAGCCATCTCATCTCGCATGCCCTCACTCAATTCTTCCGATGAGTCAACTGGTTCAGACCTCTTACTTTCTTCGATAGAGGCCCTCTTCTCAATCGCCTTCTTCTCAACTGCAAGACGAGCCTTCTCCATCATTTCTTTGCCCTCCCTGTAATTGCTAATCATCCAGGATATCGCTATTGATGCGCCAATAACGATTGCCGCCGCTGCAATTGCCGTACTTGAATCGCTAATTCCAATTTCAATGTCCTCGCCACCAGAGAGTATTATTCTGGCCTCATCGTCGGAAGGATCCGCATCCTGATCCCAAGGGAAGCTACAGCTAATGGTGGCCACGAGCTCCTCATCGTCGTCAACGTCCGGCCTGTCAATGGAAGGTTTGGGGGCAAGTGCATTTGTCGTAGTCATGTCGACCAAGTGAGTAGAGGAGTATTGCCCCTCTACTACAATTGAAATGACGCACTGGGTGCCGACTGGGAGCAACTCATGATTATCTCTTTTTGTCGAAATCTCAATCTTCTGACTAGCGCCCTGACCGTCTAGTTCCAATTGAACGAGTCCGACGTTCCAATCACTCCTGCGGACCTCAAAGTTCTGATAGTTCGAGGTTACAAGAATCCCCCTCGAGTCCAACAATCTGATTGAGATTTCCCTATTTCCTGGAGAGGGCGACCAGTCGGAAGAGCTCATGTTGACGACCCCGGTAGAATTAGCTCCAACTGTTCCAGATTGCGACCCCATCATGTTTCCTAGGTCGTCAACTAGCATCAAGGTGTATGCGAAAGGTGACGTTCCATTGTTTATGGAGCAACTGGCAGAGATTTCATTTACCGTCCCATAGATTATACAATTCGCATTTCTGGTCGGTGGAATAACTACAATCGACTTGTATTGTAAATATCCAGTTTCGGAGCTAGAGGAAACCGAAACTCCCCCAATTCCGCTTGTGGTGGCAGGCCATGACCAACCACCCAAATCGTTCCATTCCAGAAGTCCTGAATCGGAGTCAGATACAATCGAGTCGGAGTTTGAGTTATGGATTCCGAGCAGAGCGTGATCTCCACTGGTCGAGATAATAACTGGCGAGGTGGCCCAAGAAAAGTCTCCTCGCTCGGTATCAAGGTTGATTTCACGTTGATTCCCCTCTGAGTCCTCAGCCAATATTCTGATCGTCTTCACACTGCCGTCCCAGCCTTCATCAGGAATCAACTCCAAGGGGACTCCAACAATCTCTCCGACTCCGAGAACCACCTCGCTTCTACCTGATACGGACCAATCAAGTGGGAGGCTCAGAACTTGCAATGAGATGGTCGTGGGGGCATTTCCAAGGTTCTCAAGCATCGCTAGGGGGTGCCCTCCCGAGTTGCTAACCAGCCAATCACCTTCCCCGGATAGGGAGAAGTCGTGCGTGACTGCAACTCTGAGTGGGAAAACTATCTCGGAAACAACACTAGAGTCTCCCTCCCTTAGACGAAGATTAAGCTCCACAGCTCTTCCATAGATGGCATCCTGAGGAGGGGTGATGTTCAGGATTAGGGGGGCTGTTTCACCCGGGTAAAGGACAGGGAGGTCCTCTGGCTCATCAACCTGCCAACCAGACTCACCAGTGATGAACATCGATGTATATGCCCTCGTGGGAGAGTTGCCATCCTGTACTACTGTAAGTTGGATTTCCGAACCGAAAGGGTCGATTTCTAGATTCGCTTGGTCAGCCATAGCGTTCCATGATGGGACATGAGCCGACTCAATTGTGAATGAGAATGTGGAAACCACCTCTCCCTGAGAAGATGCTGTGACTGTGACAGCCATAGATGAGCCACTCCATGATTCCGCAGAAATGGATGAATCGATGCTAAGTGAAACAGTCTGATTCACTCCAACATTTTCCTCCGAGTCTCCTGTGGAGGCCCACCCGAGAGAATTATCGCCCTCCACTAGGTCCAATGCGGTCATCACTTCGAGAATGATGTCATCTGCCAGATTGCCTATGTTGGTAGCATCAACATCCAATGAGAAAGAATCGCCCGGATCAACGATGAAAACACTTCCCTCGGCTACCGGAGTTGAATTGAAGCTAGCGACGATATCCCATCTGTGGTCCTGCCTCGCTTCAAGAGCTACGGCATCAGTCGATGATACTCCGGGATCCCCCAGGGAAGTTACAGTGAACTCAATCCACAAGGGCACTCCTGCAGGTGTGCTTTCGGGGAGGGTTACAGTTACTGGAATGGTGGTCAGGCTTCCGGAAGTCAGTCCAACTTGGCCAATTGAAAACTCCACATCTACGCCCGGGTCACTGGTAATATTGGAATCCAGTACCACCGAGTAGTCAAGGGAGTATTCGTCCCCACCATTTCCTGGATTCTCGAGCCTCAGGACTACGAGGGAACCCTCCTCCACTTCAACCAGATATGGCTGAACTTGTGGTGAAATCACGGTCAAGTTTGATCTGAAAATCTGCAAAACCTCCAATGTGATGATTAGGTTGTGCTCTGAGGACTCTTGACTCGTGTCTGAGAAATAGTGGAATGCAGGCGAAGCGTCTTCGGGCAGGTTAGCAACAATAGAGCCCGAAGAGGTCCCTCCTGGAGATCCGGACATAATTACCGAGTCTCCCGAAACCGAGAGGTCACCAGTTCCCGCCCAAGACCACCCTGGCATCGCCATCCCCATTTCAGAAAGGGACCATGTGACAGTCCCGCTGTCGGAGGGCATTTCAGAAATCACAGACCATTCAAGTCCATTCGAGGGGACACTTCTGATGTGATTGCCAGAAACCACGTTTGAGGAATGGAAGGTCAATTGGATAGTTTGACATGTCTCTTCTTCCGTTCCCGTGCCAACACACATTGTCAAGGGTGTGCTAACTGAATCTCCTGCAGGGGCATCCAAGGGGACATCGAGAGTTGCCACTAGGGCCAGCTTCTCCCCAGGGCCCAGTATCAATGCCGACCTTTCGGAACCTCCTGTATCGTGTAGTCGTAGGTCATTACCCCAGGAAGTGCTATCCCAAGAAAGAAGAATTTGGTCTTCTTCGGCATTTCCTAGATTCTCGGCCATGAACCATGATTCTGCATTCTGCCCTGGCAGCCCATATCCACTACTCTGTGCCGTTCCGTCCGGCCCCCTAAGTGAGAGCCCCCTTGTCCTATTCGCCTCAATTGGAAGGTTTGCAGAAACAGAAACGTTCGAGTCCTCATCAAGAGTTAGTGTCAGAGATAGGTATCCAGAGTCCGAACCTAGGGCTTCTGATGGGGCTGTGATGACAATGTCGGGTGACCATGTCTGACCCACTCCGATCTCGATATTACTGATTCCTCCCTGGGTGGAGTCAGACCAGGTCCAACCCTCTGGAAGTTCAGAACCATCTACACTGAGTGACCACGTCCCTGCGAGCCTTCCCGTGGATCTAACGGAGGGGCTAGATGTAGTACTACTTCCAGGAGACACTCTGACGGGCTCAGTTGGAATTTCGAATGTTGCATTATACGTGGGCACGATAGACACTATTTTGCTAGCGATATCATTGTCCGTCCTAGTCTGGGTCAAGTTCCCAAAGCTATCTAGCTCCAGCACGAACTCATGATCTCCTAGGGGGCCCGACCATTCAACACTGAATGTGTCAAAAGACCCCGATCCCGATGGCTCAACAGGCTCTAGCGAGGTAAATGTCCTCCTTCCTATTTCTATTCCGTCAGCATAGAGGACCGCATCGAATTCCGAATCTATGGGTCCGGTCCCAGAGTTCTCGATAAATGCAGACACAGTCACCTCCTCTCCGGGGCTAGGGGCAGTTGGATCCAACTCTATACCTCCGCCATCAAGAAGTGGCCTGACGTCAGACCTCTCAAGTGATACAACACTACTTCCAATGACGATGTCAAGGGTCCTATCGCCATCTATGTCGGCCATCGCGGGAGCTGACCAAGTTCGATGATTCAGCTCCAGTTCATTGGTCCAATCGGTGTTAATAGCAGATCCAGTACCCTCAGATCCATCGAACGCCCAAAGGGATCTACCGTAGGCGACCAGAAGCTCAGGCTCGCCGCTACCATCAATATCCATCCAAAAGGGCGGAGAGACCGCAATCTCGTCATTTGGGGCGCCGCTACTCTGCTCAAGGTCTCGGTGCCAAGCCTCCTCTGGACTAGAGCCATCTACATCGTGACAGCCAGTGACCCCATGTCTAGCTGTTGCCGTCTGCCACCAAGTGGCCCAACAGACCCTATCTACCGTGCCATCATCATCTGTATCGATAACAATGGGGGGTGCGTCAGCATACCCATTTTCTGCCTGAAATGACCAAATTTCAGAACCAGTGCTGATCTCTAGTCCTCTGAATTCAGCACCGTCTATGGTGTTAGATCCGTCTGCATCAGTGGGGATGGTAACAACGATTTCAGGGGTTTCATCGGCATCCAGATTTGCTACTACGGGTCCTGGGAGTCTGATGTGGGGCACGTCAGAGTCTCCGTCCACATTACTCAAACTAAGCCCATCCCATCCTGAATCTCCGGAAGTCGAATCAAGTCTCCAAACCCACATTCCGCCATTGGTGTGTTCAGTGGTGGTCAGGACAACATAGCCGGTATTCTCATCTGTCTGTGCAAATGCTGGGTCCGATGGATGACTCCCCTTGTCTAGTGTCTTCTCCCAAAGTGTAGAGGGAGTCCCGCTCGAGGGGAGGCTTAGTGCTACAACAACCGGGTCCCCACTATTCTCATTAATCGTAGCCAGAACTAACTCGGCATCTCCATCAAGATCCAAGTCCGCAAGCAAAGGTTGAGTTGTTGGCCTATGGCCACCAAGTCCATTCAGGGTGCTTGTAGGGTCCCCACTTATCATCAAGTCGTCTTCTTCCCATGTCCAGATTGGTTGCTGCGAACTACCTGCACCGGGGTCCCATCCGGTAACCGAGCAGAATAGCCTTGGTGACCATGCATCAACATGAAGGGTCCCACTTTGGTCATAAGCAACTATTACCTCTGGCTTCCCATCGTCATCCAAATCCACAACCACGGGCGAGGACTTGATCATCTCTGTCGTCCCAAGGCTCACCTCCCACGCTAAATCTGAGTCTTCGCCCTCGATAATTTTCATGTGACTTTCACTGGATGAAGGGTCTGTTTGCACGAGGATTGTGTAGAGTGAGTCTCCTCCGCACCTCTCCTCAGAGGATGGTTCAGTGGTCAAGGATGAAGAGAAATCAGCAATTGGCGTTCCGAGAGAGTCGGTGCCTAATTGATCGGAACCAAACTCCCAGTTAATTGCAGGATCTACAATCGACAGGAGGCCCCCTGTCGAAGAATCGGTGGAATGGACATGGTGAGGGGGGACTGATGCCCTATCCGGTGTCCTTCCCGGCTGTGGCCATGGCTGATCGCCATCAGACCAAGGCTCATCTACGGAAGTCATCATTCCCCCTGAGTCTTTATTCAGTGCGTCTCCATCCGTCATCATGATGAGCATTGGAGATAGTGACATGACCAGCATTATCGAAACAGCCAAGGTCGCTCCAGCCCTATTGGAGGGGGGTTTGTTGCCAGCATCTACCGTCATCAGAGTCCAATTTGGTTTTCGTAACCCACTTGAACGTTCGCCCCATATTCTCACTCAGACCTACGGTCTGAGCCAATATGAGGTCCCGCCAGCCATTTTCGCTCGTCCGTTGCGCTTATACAGGGGCGGCAGGTCGCCGGGTCGCACGGACTTCTCCTCCAGAGGCTTAGCCGATGACGGACGGGAGGGAAACCCCCCGTCCTCGCTGCCGGAGTGGTCCGTCGATTGAGGCAGGAAAATGTACAGCATAATTGAGCGAGAGGACACTATCCGTATCCCAGCTGAGTATATCAGAGAGGGCCACAGTTTGGAAGACCACATTGACAGTCTGGCGAATGACGCTTTTGAGGGCAGATTCGACTCGGATGAGAACTACACCGTCCTTACCTTTGACCACAAGCCCGTGGGGAGGGGGAGAATTATTCATGGCGATGGTGCAATCTACCAGGCCGTGAAGTTCAAGGCACTTCTATTCAACATGGAGAACAACGAGGTTGTCGATGGCTACGTCTCCGATGTTTCTGAGTACGGGGCCTTCGTCAGGATAGGGCCAGTAGAGGCTTTACTTCACAAATCCCAGATTCTAGACGAACCAATCCAGGTCAATATGGGTGTTAGGAGAATCGAGGGTTCGCAGACCGGTAAGCACATCGAGGAAGGCTCTCACGTGCGCTCCAGAGTTGTTTCCAAGGCTATCAATCAGAATGACCCTCGGGCTAGCAAGATTGGTTTGAATTGTAAAATGGATGGCCTAGGCGCAGCAGATTGGCTAAAGGAGACTGATTAGTATGGTAAAGCAGCCCTTCGCTTGCGGAGATTGCAATGCAATTCTCCCGGACGGAGAAGGTCAGTGTCATTCCTGCCCCAATTCCCCTGTAACCACTGATTGGCAGGGATTCGTAGTAATTCTCAACCCAGAGAGATCCGAGGTCGCGAAGAGGCTAAACATAACTAGGCCAGGAAATTATGCGTTGAAGGTCAACATCAGGTAGGTGAAATAATGCAAGTAATTGAAAGGAAGGACAATCCATTGCTAAACAGGGTTGAGATACGTTTTGTTTGGGACCACCCTAACACACCCACTCCCAAATTAGAGGAAATGGTTTCTGCAGCAACAAAGATGGAGCCGGGTGCTAACTCAGATCTGGTTTTCGTCAAAGACGTCAGTACGAGATATGGAATGCCTCGAACCACTGGACTAGCTCTTATTTACGGCTCAGAGGAGGCTGCATCTATCGAACCAAATCATATTGTGGAGAGGCACAACCGATTCAGACAAGGGGACCAGGGCGATTCATCAGCAGAGGAAGCCGGCAATGAAGAGGACTCTACACAAGAGGAAGGGGGCGATGAATAATGCCACAGGGAACGCCAAACCAAAACGCCAAGCACTCCAAGTATACGATTAATGGAGAAGGAAAGGATGCAGTTTTGGAAAGGGGCGAATCTTGTCCGACTTGCGGACCCGGGGTCTTTCTCGCCGTACACAGTGACAGGAAGTCTTGTGGCAAGTGTGGCTACTCAGTGAAGGCGTGAAAACTCCAATCCCCGCTATTGGTCAATACTCTGTCGCCCAATATCGAGATTCCAATGTCTTCCCTTTCTCGGATATCAATAACTCCATCCTTCATTCTTCCGTCGTGCCTCCATCCGGTCCAGATCCAGTCCCCCTCACTGGTTCCGATAGAATCCATTACGGGGCCGGGCAATTTCACAACCTCTGGCTCCGAATCAAGTCCGCTCAAAATTCCGGCATAACGGCCGCTCATCATAATCATCCATCCTGCTCTATGGTCATGTCTGACACCGATAATCCTCTCGGGCAACCTGAGGGTCCTTGACATCAGGGTAGTTCCATCATCTTCTGAAATTAATGAGATTCCCCCTGATTCAGACCAAATAACGACTCCATCCCGTGTGTGGACCAATTCGGCTATTGAATCGACCCTCCTGAAATCTTGCAAGTCCGGCCATTGTGGGTATGGCGCTCTCCACAATTCCGTTGCTTCACTATCGATCTTGTAAATGCCGGTATTCAGAATTGCGAAGAACACCGCCCCCTCATTGCTAGATACCCCCATGGGCTCACCTTCTATGTCTCTACACCACGTGTATGAATCAGGCAGCACATCGGATGCAGTGGCCTGAGAGTTTCTGAGGAAATCACGCCCCTTTCCATCGAATAAATTACCTTCCAGAGAGGTCGCACCCATACATGCCTTTCTGAGGTCCCTGTCAACCCAAGTCCCAATCCATGTTCCCGAACTTACAGTTCCAAATGTTGGCTGGGATGGAAACGGAATCGAAATGCCACCCAATTGGTTTCCCTCGGAATCAATCCGCAATAACTCCCCTAGTGAACCAATAATCACTGACGTCGGATGCCCTTTGTCAATTCGCACAGGATTGAAACCAATCTCCCCCATGACCTCTCGTCACAACCATCTCGCTTCAAGGTGTGGCTCAAAGCATTGAAGTGTAATTCGCCTTGCCATGTCATGGTCACTCTCATCCTCTGTTCGACTCTCGATGATGCATCAATGAACTTGGCGCATTCATTGATTCAGTCAACAGATTGGGGCGATATGGAGGAGTATCCCCATGGGAGAGTGCGAAATCACCCCAGAATGCCAGTCCAAATTCTGGAAATCGATCAGCTTCACATCCACGCCGAAGGAATTGATCACGCCCACACGGTCGAGACGGGTGAAGAAATCGATGAGATACTGGTTCTTTCTAGACATGTTTCCTCATCGAACACTCCTGCAATTACTTTGCACGCCATCGGTCTGCCAGGCGAAACTCCCTTGGGAGCGCCAGGCATTGCAGGGGGGGAGAGGGGTTTTGTCGTACCTCCCTCGCCAAGATTCTCCAGCCTCTATAGAAAGATGCTAGAACTAGCTCGAGACGAAGGCCTCCATGAGGAATTCGACTTGACAATAGAGACCACACACCATGGCCCCAAACTAGAATCCCCTTCGCTATACATAGAGATAGGGTCGACTGAATTGGAGTGGAATAGGAAAGATGTTGCAGCCGTTTGGTCTAACGTAATATGCGATGTGTTGGGATTGAATGATGGTGAACCGCTAGGAACATGGGATGGCAGTGGCTCGGTCATGGTCGGCTTTGGGGGCGGTCACTATGCACCACGCCACAAGGCCGTAGTTGAATCAGGAAACTTCTGGCTGGGGCACGTTCTAGCCAATTACTCACTCCGATTCGAGACCAATGAAGGGGGCTCAGGAGGGCCGGGAGGGAATTGGAAAGAGTCAGCCTCTAATGCAATTGGTGCAACTCGTTCCGCATTCCCGGGTGGCGAAATCTTCGCACATCTGGACAGGAAGTCTTTCAGAGGCTGGCAAAGATCCGCCTTGATTGCATATCTCGAGGAAATCAACGTCCCGGTGCTAAGGGGGAGGGACCTGAAACAAGAGTAATCGTGAAGGCTCTCCTGCCTCCTCGGAGGTAAGATGGCACTGTTCGGGCGACTCATTGTGGCATCGATGCCATTAGCTCCCAAGTTCATTGTTAAGCGAGTAGCGAAGAGATATGTGGCCGGATCGGAGATGTCTGATGCCATCTCAACCATGCAGAATCTTTCCAAAGAGGGCGCCTGTTTTACAGTCGATGTCTTGGGTGAAGAAATCACATCAATGGATGAGGCTAATTTTTTCCTCGAGGAGTACACACGGCTATTGCGGGCTATAGAGGAACTGGGGATAAACGCGGATATTTCGATCAAGCCGACAGCCTTCGGTCTTCTAATCGATAGAGAATTAGCTTACTCCAATATCGAGGAAATTACAAGGAAGGCGCAGGAATGCGGCTCTTATGTGAGGCTAGACATGGAGGACAGCAGGGTAACCCAGGACACAATTGATGTAATGTTGGCAATGCATTCAAAGGGCCTAACAAATATTGGAGTTGTATTACAAGGAAGGCTGCATAGGACTGAATCCGACATAGATTCAATATGTAACTCACTGGGAGGTGAGTCAGATTTCAGAATTTGCAAGGGAATTTACCTAGAGCCAGAGGACATAGCCTACACAAAATACTCGGAAATTGTCGATGCCACCAATAGGGCGATCACATCAATGCTGGACAAAGGGGCATACACTGCAATAGCATCTCACGATTTACCGGTAATCGAATATGCTTTGGACGCCTTAAGGGAGAGAGGACTGTCTAACAACAACGTCGAAGGCGTACGCAGGAAAGGGCCGGGGTATGAGTTCCAATTCTTGTTGGGAGTGAGGGGGAACATCAGGAGGAATCTTGCTTCCGAGGGACACTTGACCAGAGTATACGTGCCATATGGGACTAGGTGGTACGAATATGGAATTAGGAGACTTAGGGAGAATCCCGAGGTAGCAAGTCATGTTGTCAAGGCTCTCTTGATGCCATGGACTAATCGCAGGTAAGATCAAATTGAATGCAAGTACATTCTTCTAATTTCAGCTGCTACTCTCTTTCCCCTCAGGGTTCTGCCTACACCAGTGTGGATGGCTCTTATTCTCCACTTCTTCCCATCTATTACCATCACAGTGCCACAAGAGAAAACTTTCTCTGGGTCGCATTCAATGCTAGATGGTTTGCTGACCTCCCCTTCAGTCATAGTCAATCTAACTAGGCAGGCGTCTTTCCTAACTGCCCACATCGAAACTATCTTTCCGGCCTTTGAAGAATTTACAGACATTTTGTCCCCAACCTCAATTCTAGTGACCTGCCAATGAGCATCTTCAAACTGGAACAGGTCGCCCTCTGAGATAGACTCATCACTGTCAGACTCAATCATTACAGATGAACTGTCCGCCCCATCAGAAAGAGTCGTCCTTACTGAAGTCGAAGATGGCGGCCTGAGGCTAATTCGATGAACGTGGGAACATTGGATGCATCTAACCAGGAGATCCTCACCAGCCCCCTTGTCAACACGACTTAGAATCTCATGCTCAGTCAGCTCCAAACATACGGGGCATTCCGCGACATCGGCAACCGACTCATCTGCCCCGCCCATGCCCTCTCGGCCACCCGGCATCTCTTGAAGCCACCGAGCAGCCTATTTTGATTAGTGACAACCTCTGCCGATACACATGGGTGGGTCCTCAAATGGCTTCGGACTCCCTCAGATGTCCGAAAGGGAAATGCTGGAGAAACTACTTTCCGAGGACGCCGAGAGGGGCGATGTCGAGCCCCTAATAGCCTCCTCAATAGGGGAACAGATGCTTTTGATGGGCCTCAGGACGATGCCCCGGTCGATGAGGGCCAGGATTCGAGATATAGTTTCCAGAGTTACCCCTGGTGATGTATTACTCGTGGGAGGGGGAATCGGGCACCTTTCTGCATGGCTCCTCGATTTGTGGTGCGGGGATGCTTCCGAGGAAGGGAGTGGGAAATCTCGTAAACCAGATTCGTTCATAATAATAGAGGAGGGTGCAAGATTTGGGGTGATTATAGATCGCCTGATTAGGAGATACGAAGCGGAGGGATGGGCCAGAGTGGTCGGCAGCCCCTGGTCAGAGGCAATCGCAGAAGCCCTGACCTGGTCTGTCGCATCTGCTTCCCTCCCCGAGTCAGCAAGACCCTCGTCAATACCTACTGGGTTGGATCTGGTCATCATCGACCTTCCCGATCAGGAGAGGCCCAGTGCCGCAAAATCCGCCTTTGAGATTCTAGCACCGGGGGGGATAATGATAGTTCCTGAGCCAGAGGTTCCAACTGGTGACGTGGGAACTCCCTCCGCCGATGAGGAACCCACTGAAGCACAGAGAAAGGTTATCTCATTCAATGAGTGGATAGATTTCATCAAGTCGGTCAGCGATAATCACACACTAGCATTCGTCGAACTCACGGGGGGAACCCTTGCCGTGGTTCGACGTGCAACCTGACTCTTCTCTACCAGTAGTTTTTCCCATGGCCCTGTAGGTCCCGTGTAAATCCCAATTTCACCTTCAGAACTAGTGTTTCCGAATGAGTCGATTAACGCGTCAATATCTAGGAGACCATATCCATAATGATCATCGTGACCACTCTGACCATCTTTCATCTGCGAGTTTTCCATAATCCTATTCTTGACATCATCGATTGCACCCTCTCCTCCTTGCACCCCGCCCCGTTGTAATTCTGGATGAGCCTGGAGAAGAATTGCGATAGAGCCTGAGACCCATGCAGTAGCAGCTGATGTGCCACTAGACCAGCCCCACCAGGCCCCGTTCCCTATCCCACTGGCCATCAGAACTGGTACTTCGTGACCGGGTGCCACAATCTCGGGTTTCCTGTCTGGGTCTTGACGAGGGAGTATGGGGTTCGGCCATAGTCTCCCATTGTTGTCCCCTTGCGAACTTCCCGACCAGATGTCCCCCGTTCTGGTAATTCCGCCAACGCAGATGACACCCTCGACAGAGCCAGGTGACTCGACATCTCCATCATCGTCATCCCCATCGTTCCCTGCAGCTGCAACAACGAAAACACCCTCTTCAATCGCACCTTCCACGGCTTGCTCCAATGAGTCAGTGCTGAAGAGCCCGGAGCCGAATCCCTGATCACCACCTAGGCTGAGCGAGACTATCTCAGCCCCCTCGTCGACGCACCAGTCCACTGCCTCTGCAATCGCCGAATCGGTTCCCGAGCCGTCGGAGCCAATCGCTTTCGCAACTATTAGGGAAACACCGGGCGATGTTCCAGTCAGACTCCCATCGGCTGCAATGATTCCGGACATCGCGGTTCCGTGCCCCTCGTCATCGTAAGGCTCTTGCATGTCAGAAATGAAGTCCTTCCACGAGACAACATTCGCATTTCTCAGGTCTGGGTGAGTGGTATCTATTCCAGTATCTACAATGCATAAATCGATGCCAGTTCCATCAAACTCGGTGACATCATCGATCCCTGTCATTTCCCGGTATTGATCCTCCCAAGTAAGGAGTGACGAGGGGGGCCCTCCAAGCTGGACATCCTCAATCTGGGCCCATGCCCATAGCCCGATAATTAGGATGCTGAGAAAAATGACCAATCCCGAAACTACGCCTATTACCCACGGCAAAGCATCCCGAAATGCATCAGCACCTTCTCGCTCAACAATCTCACTATCTTGTTCCGATGGAGTGTGACTAACCAACCCATTCTCTTGATCCAATATTACTCCTAGGACGGGCCACACCAAAGAATCACCACCCCTTGGTTTTACCAAGCCTCAGACTTAGAGAAGTGGCTGACCACAGTGGTATTCGAGCTGCACGACGGGCATACCACCCTCGAGGGAAGAATAGTCGCACACTTGACACATGCATCCCCCGATTTCCCCTGGCCCTTGCATTCAGGGTCAGAACAACGAACCTCGATCTTCCCCGAGGGCCTCTTAGTCACAGGGGTCTCCCCTCCGCAGACAGGGCAACTTCCCTGTATGCTCTGCGCCACGGATGATGAATTCTCTCCTGCGACCTCTCTTGCTCTGGATGACCATATCTGATGTTCCCCGCCTCCTAGCATGAAGTGCGGGTACCATAGAACGTGCAGCAGGAAGAAGTAGGAGGCTATTCCCGAGAAAACAAACAACAAGGAATAGCCCAATACCCCATCCACTATTGGGGGCCTATCTGCTATGGCATGCGATCCCGACCATGACATGACGTTAATCAGGACGGCCCAGATTGCAAGGCTTGAACTCCAAGCGTGTAATTTGTGATCCTCCCATGCTTTCTCCACGACTCTTGGATCGGGGTGGGCGTGCCTCTCCTCAACATGGACGTCTCTGGTTTCCACTACTGCTCTATGAACAACAAACCAACAAATAAAGAGGAGAATGAGGTTCGAGAAAACCACTCCTCCCCAGTCAGAAATTTCTGAATTGAAGGGAAAATCTGGTGAACTGGCATGCGAGAATATGAATCCAAGTTGAACTGCGAACATGCCTGTAATGAGGAAAAAGAAATTCTCTCTCATAATCGGAAATCTGATCCATAGTAGGGCGATCGATGATATCCACGCCATTGCCGAGAGTAGAGAGAGCATCCTAGTCCATTCGTTTAGGTGGAGGAAGCCACTGTCTTCACCGAGAATACCAGACCTCCCCCAGTCGCCACCACCGGCAAGCTCGCCGATTCCAAAGTCCCATGATCCTAGAATGATCGATGCCGAAGCAAGGAGTAATACGGACGCCTCATTGACACCCCATAACCTTCTAGATGTCCTAATGTGAAAAGAGGCCTGTTGAAGCAATGTGTCAACAATTCCTAGAAAATCGTACCTCTCTCCCAGTCTGGTCGGGAGTTCAATTTCGGACAATCTAACTAGCCCAGTGGTTCGACCTTCAACTTCAGAAGCTACTGGCCCCCCGTCCTCCATGCTCATTGCCAAACGTCCGATGAAATAAGGGGCGCGCAAACACGAACGCCCATTCTCGTATTATTCCGGATATGGCGCCGAGACGGAGATTTGAACTCCGGAGGGATGAACCCACATGATTTCCAGTCATGCGCAATACCAGGCTATGCGATCTCGGCAGCGACCTTCCGAGAATACGTCCGGTCTTGAGTTAATCGCTTCGGTTTCGTGGCGTAACAGCCAAAGAGGAAACCGTTCTCGCTGTCAATGCGCCACTGTGGCTTAGGGGTATAGCATCCCATTGGTAATGGGAAGGTCGGGAGTTCAATTCTCCCCAGTGGCTCCACAATTACTCCAATATCATCGTCATTATTCCGTACAAAATTCAGCCCTAATGGCACCAATCGCGATATTGAACCAATTGATTCATAATAGTGACAAGTCAAGCACATTACATGTCGACAGACCGCAGGAGGCTCGCTGGAGCCTTAGTCCTCCTGATGTTGCTTGCACCCCTAACGAACGCCGCCACTTCTTCATGGTCCGGACCATCCACGGTAAACCCCGACGAGTCTGTTACCGTTTCAGGTTTCCAAGTGCCCGGAAATGCCACCATACAAGATGGATGGCTCCATGTAACTGATTCTCAAATGGCCAGTGATACTGACTCCGGATTTACGTGGGAAGCGACCGACTTAGACTCTGGCGTTTTCTACAACACAGAATTCACCTCAGGCGAAACGATCGCCCTCAAGGATGATGGTTCCAGATCAAACATAGACTCCTTCGATTCCGGAAACATCACTGTTTCAATGAATGACAGGTTCACCTACACCCCGGGTTGGGAGAGAGTATACTCAATTTCCGAGGGGACAAATCTGACTTCCTGCAGCGGCGGAAATGGAACCTACCTCAGTCACGGTCCGGACAACGATTTCGACTCTTCACTGGATTCAAGTGAGATTACAGACGTGGTATACTATTGCAGTGCAAACGCCCTTTCCGATGTCGTGACAGGGCTAACCGTGTCCAATGCCGGATCCGGATACTCCGCAGGAACCCTTTCTGCCTCTGGTGGCGGTGGTTCTGGATTCTCTGGTAACTACTCAATCAGCTCAGGAATCGATAGCATAACGATTCAAGCAGGGGGCTCCAGCTTCTCGGCCAACGACAGTATATCCATCATCTGCCCAGGTGCCTGTGGTGGTTCCGGTGCAACAGCATATGTTGGCACTGTGAGCAGTAACGGTGCAATAACATCAGTCGTTGTTTCCAATTCCGGTTCGGGTTACACATCTGACGACACGATCTACGTAATCCCTTCCGGGGGCAACGGCGCTCAGCTAATTGCGGTTCTAGGAACCACGGGCCCAATTCACGACACAGAAATCATTTCTGGAGGCTCGGGTTACACCTCCGCTCCTTCCATATCCATCAGTGACACCTCCGGAACTAGTGGGTCAATAACCACCGTTCTCGGTGGCTACTTCAACTACGAACTGTCTGTTACCTCGGAGTCAGAGGGCTCGAACTGCGGCTATGGGGGCTACATGATAGAATCCGGCCTCGATGTCGATGAGGACGGGACTCTCGACAGTAACGAGATCTCGGCCACTGAGTACATTTGCAATGGCCCAAGACTCTGGCAGGCAACTACGCTATCCGGGATGAATGGGACCCTGTGGGGCGACCAGATCAACATGTCCTACGGAGTCATTCCTGCGCAGTCGACCGAGGGGCTTGTAGTGGCCGCAACACTTCCAGGCGAACCACTCCCTGCCGGCACCGACACTTTCCTCCTAACCGAAGCGGTAAGCGTACCAGACTCCTCCGAGATGAACGCCTTCTACATGACCTTCGATCACTGGTACCATCTTGACAGCACATCATCCGGAGGCGGAGACGGCGCATGGGTGGAATACCGAATCAGGAACGGTCCAACTGCATGGGGGGACTGGACGTGGATAGCTCCAGATGGGGGCTATCCAAGCACTATTTCTAGCGATGCACCATCTGTAAATGGGGCGCCCACCGGAACTATGCCCGTATTCGCTTCAACGACTCACAGCGGTTGGGTTTCGTCAAACATCTCCCTCCAGTCAATCAGCGGAATCACCTCGGCCACTCACATCCAGATGAAGTTCCACGTTTGGACTGATCCGGATGCGTCCAACGAAAGGCCCGGTTGGTTCATCGACAACATCCACTTCAACAATGACGGAGTTGACTATGGTGTCTGGCACCATGGCTGCTACACCACTACAGCGACTTACTGCAACTACATGGGTAACGCATATGGGGCCCTACAGAGGACAATTGACCTGACAGGAACAAACAGTACCTCGGCAATTGAGATAGATATGGAGTGGGACTTGTACGGCTATTACAACGACAACGCATGCGTCGAACTATCCCTTAACAATAACACCTGGACAGACATCTCCTCTTCCGGCTCATCCACCACAACGAACTGCGAGGACAGGGTCGGCGCAATTCCCGGCTATGGGTACTCCGATGCATCGGGAACATCCTATGGGCAGCAGAGCAACGGAATCAGAACCATTTCACTCGACATCCCTACCTCATTCAGGAACCAAGCTTCCGTCCACATGAGGATTATCGTGGACACCGACCAGTACACCCACTATGGCGGGTCCTACCCCGGTGATCAGAAGGAAGGGTTGACGGTTGACGCCATCAGAGTCGTAGACAACGACGGCGTTGCTCTCTTCCAAGACTTGGTCGAGACGCCTTCATCCATGTTCCACTATGGGGTCAACCAGGGAGTCGACCAATGGACTCACTACATCTGGACAAGGGGCGTTCAGAGTGTCCAGATGGGCTTCGAGGACAGCACCGCGAGTGACCCAGCGACCACGAATGCGGCCGGTTGGTCCAAGTCCGGTTCTTCTGGCGCCTGCGGCTGGCAGTACGGCCAACTCGGCTCAGCTTCAGGGGCCGGTACTCAAGAGCCCTCATTCCCCTACTTGTATGGTACCAACCTAAATGGGAATTACTGCAACAGCGCAGATGCGTATGTCAAGTCGCCTGTCTACTCAATCCCCTCAAACGGATCAACTCAGTTGACATTCGACAAGTGGGTGTGCACCGAGAACTACTGGGATGCCGTAGGGCTCTACATCAAGGTGAACAACGGTGGTTGGCAATACTTCGACCCGGGAATTGCCGGGTGGTACGATGGCTCAGTTGGATACTCAGGAAACGCGATGTACGGAAACAACGCTTGGATGAGCGGCGATTGCGGTAATGGCGGAGTTTTCGAGACCCTGGTCGCCCCACTGGATGCATATGCTGGTGACGACCTCAGGTTCAGGTTCAGAATAGACACAGACACGTCCGTAAACTCGTATGGGGGCGGCTACATCGACAACTTCGGAATACTCCTCGCGAACTACGGAGAGGGCGGGGCTTGGCTAAGCCCATCGATAGACGCCTCGGAGATGGACGACTTCAACTTGGGATGGATAGACGTTACCGCCAGTATTCCAAATGACACATGGGTCCGTGGGACCCTAGTGGATCAGGCCTCAGGCGAAGACATACCCGGTTTCACCAACGCGTCCTTCCCGATCTCGCTCGCAGGAGTCGATACAGCCACATACCCCCAGATCAGGCTGAAGGTTCTGATGGACACAGATGATGAGGAGTCCACACCACAACTGATGAAGGTTCACGTTGGGGGGAAGAGGGTTCTCGCAGCGTCTTCCTACGACGGCAACGGTTGGGACATGACCACCGGGGTCGAGGTCGTAGATGGCGTCATCAATGCAACATCCATAGCAGGAACGATAACATCCCAGTTCACTCCTTCTTCAAGGCCAATAAAGAGTGTAAGCCTGGGTGGAAACTACTCTGGAGGGATAATGGTGACAATCCTCGACTCAAACGGCGGAACACTGGGCCAGTCTTCCCAGGGCGGAGTCGCTTTCACATATCCGCAACCGGGTTTCGGAGTTTCAGTAGCCCTCCCCACAAACGGCTGGATAGACAGGCTTGTGATCACCGCAGATTTCGCTGAGCCGGCCGAATCCCCCTCGATCGACGTCCTGAACGATGGGACAGCAGAGTGGTCATTCCCCTTCGGTTCTGACTACGGCCACTATGGCTGGCAGTCTCTCATATCGGATGGATTGGATACGTTCACAACAAGCGAAACGATGTACCTGGACGGCTCCACTGCAACCACAGTCAACGTGAGGCTTCCAGCAAACAGTGTCGTTAACAACGGAATTGTATCAGTGGCTCCCGACTCAAACGGCTTCGAATCGCCGGTCAGCGTATCAGTCGCGGGCGCTTCCCAGACCAGCTCTTCATCCAGTAAGCCCTTCCACTCAATTATGGATTCTAGCCAGATTATGGCTATCAACTCACTAACTGGCACACATACCGATAGCGAAACTGGAAGGGTCTGGAAGGAAGTCCCTGTCAGCGTCAGCTCCAATACCGCCCAGACCGTCTCATTGACTAGGCTTGGTTTCAGTTACCTGATCTTCGAGAATGTTTCGGGACTCGGTAGCATGGTGTCGGCATATCACGATTCACAGACCCAGGATGACCCGCCTCCAAATGATGTCTCGATCCCAGTTACCATTTCAGCAGTCGCAGGCGCTGTCTCGATTGATGGCGATCTGAAGTTCGACTACGTGCTCACCAACAGGGACTTCCAGGTCCCCAACACACTGTATCCCGATGGTAACTCAGTCGAGATCGTTACAGAGCACCATCACTTGGAGGACAACTCCATGATATCCCACATCACCCTGAAGGGCTCCGCCTCAGATGGACAGGTACTGATGTTCGAGGTAGAGAATAGCGCTGATGGGCTCTGGGGGCAAGGAGCAGAGGCAGTTACCTTCTCACAAACTTCAGGTAGCAGTGTAGCTCCTATGGACAGTTCCTCAAATGTCGCCATAACTACTCACAATGATGGTTTCGACGATGTCTCAGTTCACTGGATATTCGATGTGAACTGGAACTGGGACGATGTCGACTCAATTCGTTGGGTCGCACAAGCTTACGACGACTACGGCGAGACCGTATGGCCTGCAGTTTCCCACAGCGGTCAAGGCGGCTCTAAGGCTGTTGAGAACGATCTGCAGATAGACTCATTCGAAGTGAGGGACGAATTTGGAAGGCTACTTTCAAACCAGTACTCATCATTCTACCCATTCCCTGCTAAGGAGGGTAACGACCTCAACATTACCGGTTCAGTTAGATTCCAAGACTCTCCCAGTGCGAGGCCCGCCGTGTCCGACTTCCAAGTTGGCCTGAACATGTCCGGATCACTATTCTCTCTGACGGTCGGTGACAATGGACACTTTGGTGGAATCGTGACTCCTGACCCGGGACTATCGCAAGTCACTGTCTCTCCAATGATGCTGTCTGTCGGGCCAACTGGGTTCAGTGTGGGCGCCGAAGACGTCACAGGGGTACCTCCTCAGATAACGGTGACCATGGACTCTAACCCGCCTGTTGCAGGGCCAATGCAAGTAAACACCCCAACAGGACTTCAGGATGCCCATGCTAAGGTTTGGGAGCCAACAGCGCCACTTTCTATATTCGTAACAATTGACGAGGGTGAGGCAAGGGGGGAGTCCCTCACAATGAGGTACTGGAGGGGGAGCGTCGATGACACAAACTCAGATGGCGTGGCAGATGAATCGGAGTACATGTCGCAGTCACAGCCCCTTTCCTCTGGAATGACCGGTCAGCAGCAGGTGAACTTCGTTTCAATCGACGTTTCAGCTCAGGAATTCAATAGCCCAGTCCACCTCTATCTGGAGGGAACCGACTGGGCCGGACTATCCTACCAGGATGGGTACACGGGAGGCGGCCCAGGGGCCGAGAACTCGTGGGCCACTGTTATCGTTGCCACCGATGAACCCACTTCCATTCTCTCGTCAGGTTACGACCTCGACTCTGAGATCGGGTACCTACTTGCAGGGGTGCAGCACACATTTACCATGCAGATTGACGAGGCAAATGGGATAGACACCTTGGACAACGTTACTGTGATGCTATGTGGAGACGGACCCACCCAAGTGGGCAAGATGTCCTACGATCCATCAAGAGGCACACTATGGTCTGCCTCTGACAGCCTAGTCACGCCAATTGGCGTGCAGACTCAAAAGATCACATCGGACGTAACCCAGTTGTCAATCCAGTTCGAACTGTCATGGTACTACCCTTGGAATCATGACGATCCCGAGACTGAAGAATACGAAGGACAGTCTAGTTGCAAGCCAAGCGTCAGCATTATGGACGATCTAAACACAGTTGCATACCAGAACAACATAGGCGAGCTTTCATGGGATCTAGATAACAGATTCGTCGCCGTTCCGGGGGTCCTTTCGGACCTAACAATGCCTGTGGTGGAGAATGACGGAGAGTCCCTATACCTGAGACAGGGCGACGAATTCACCATCGATGGTTCAGTCTACTATGCAGGTTCCGGCGTAGTGGCATCAGACATCCCGGACGATTTGATGGTTGAGGCTATGGTCGTCTATGGGACCCAAGAGGTCATAGTGACCTCAGGAGTCGAATTGGACGGAACATTCTCCGTGTCAATGGTGCTTCCTGCTAGAGTTCCTCTGAACCCAACAATGGCTGTCCAGACCGATGTACTGAACATGAGGGGAGAAGGCTCCTCGGTTACGAATAGCGACGTATCCATTACAGTAGACAGCAAGTCGCCAACTGCTCTATTCGATCAGATGGCATACCCGGACTCATCCCTGACTATCATTGAGTCCGACCTCGTGGACGATGTCACAGTCACAATTACCATGAATGATGAAATTGGTATGGAAGACGGGCCATTGCAAGTTGCTTGGTACTACTTGAGAGGCGGAATTCAAGTCGCGGGAACTGAGGATACGGGAGAACTGCAGCTCATTTCCGAGGGAGATGGAAGTTCGGTATACCAGGCGCACATCGATTTCACTCCCCTCAATAGCATGAAGATAGAGCAAGGCGATCAGATAGCATTCTACGTTACGTCAACCGACAAGGCCGGAAACGAGGTTTCAGGATTGGGCAGTGAGCCTGCACCTAGGATCCCCACATTGAGGATAATGGAATTCCTTGGCGAGTATTCACGCTCAATTGTCAGTACGGGGACCCCGCTGATGGGAGAGACTGTCAAGATAGACACATTCTGGGAGAATACTGGAAAGAGGGATGGAGTAGTTACGGTCGGACTGTATGAACTCACCCTGGAAGAGGGTGCAGATGGAATGCTGGAGCAGAGGTGGCAGGCATCTGTGACATCACAGTCGGGAGATACCGAGATAGATCTGCCTGCTGAGACGACAAGTGTCAGGGCCACGTTCATGTGGGAGGCAACTTCACCAGGTCAGCCTGATTTATACCTCGTCATCGACGTTGACGGCGATGGTCAGCTTACGGAGATAGACTTCGCAGCTGCAAATACGCCAATTACTGGAATTAGTGTGGTCCCACCTCCTTCATCCGATGAAGGCTCGGACTCATCAATCATGATCATAGGAGTGGTAGTTATTGTGGCCATAGCCATGATAGGATTCTTCATGTCCAGAGGTAGGGGCGATGACGACTACTACTATGACGACGAAGATGACGAATACTACGAAGAAGAAACGTGGCAGCGCGAAGAAGACTAGCCGGAATAGCCCCTTTCTGCACAGAACCCCCTCCGAGCGTCAGCGCTACCTCATGTGTTTATAGGCCAATTTGACCGCTTTGCCGATGAGGAAGAGATTCCTCAGGATGGGATTGCGTGACAGGGGATGGCGATAGCTTAACGATTGACGAGATGATGGAAGAGGTGGAGGAGCTGAGAAATCTGGTGAAAACTCTCCTCACGATAATTATGGAGGAGTCCGACGGGGTTCAAACAGGAGCAGCACCTTCTATACCCAACCAACCGAAACGTGGATACTGCATGTGAAATACTACTCCCCTTCTGGAGTGGACATGAATGCTGAGTCAGCGGCCCTTGGCGTTGCAGGGGTTATGACGGCAGTCTTCCTAGTCCTCCTACTCGCCCCTTCCGGGAACGTCCCCGAGGCCGAGGAGTGGGAAATCACAACTGTTTGCCTGGAAGGCCATGATGGACTAGTGACTCACACTCATGTTTCTCTGAGTATAGAGATAGACGGCGAGCAGTATCCCGTGGGGCCGAATGTGGGCATTTCAGACTCCACGTGTCAAGGAATGAGGGGCATCCACACTCATGATGACTCAGGCACACTCCATATAGAGACGCCGAGTCCTATGGATGCTCCTTTGGGAGCCTTTTTCCAGATATGGGGCAAAGAGTTCAGTGATAGCCAGGTTATCGACAGCATGGTCGACGAGAACACCGAGATAGTCATGTACGTCAATGGGGAATCTTCCGATCAATTCGGCAGTTACTCGATGCAAGACGGCGACATCATAGAAATAGTGTACAGGGACAAATGACTATCCCTTTATCACAGCAAATGGCCTCAATCTGGCGACTGGCCTAGCTAGCTCTGCCTTTGCTGTCAAACCAATAACGTCATCAACATCCTTGTATGCCTCAGGCGCCTCTTCTGAAAGCACGTTAGGAGTCTTTGCATGGACATGGACCCCGCTCTCCTCGAGACTCCTCAATAGCTCTGCTGAGTCTATTTGATTCCTGGCAGCAGTTCTTGACATCCTCCTCCCAGCACCGTGGCAAGAGGAAGAAAAGGCCGAGTTGGATCCACCCCTCGGACCGGCCAAGACCCATGATGCAGTCCCCATGTCTCCCGGCACTAGAACCGGCTGGCCGATGCCAGAGAAACGCGACGCAAGCTCAGGGTGGTCCCCTCCCAATGCCCTAGTGGCCCCCTTTCTGTGCACACAGCACGTACACGATTTGCCATGAACAGAATGATCCTCGATCTTTGCAATATTGTGACTAACGTCGTAGACGACGTCAAGATCGCCGTCTCTTCCAAACCTCCCGCGTAGTACTTCCCTGAGTTTATGCGTAAGTGCAGACCTGTTTGCGAAGGCAAAGTTCCCCGCAGCGTTCATCGCATCTAGGTATGAGGCCCCTTCTCTACTGTGTATTGGAGCTGCTGCTAGCTGCCTGTCAGGCAGGGAAATATCCCATTCGCCGGAGTACCAATTGTTACCTTGCTGTTTGTACTTAGACTCAATAATGGCAACATGCTCTGAACAAACCTGATGCCCGAGTCCACGTGAACCAGTGTGAATCATGGCAGTAACAAGCCCCTCGCGCAGGCCAAAGGCCGAGGCCGCCCTCTGATCGACTATCCTGTCAACGACCTGCAACTCAAGAAAGTGATTTCCCGATCCTAGCGTTCCAAGTGACTTGGAACCCCTCTTTCTCGCCCTTCCCCCGACATCTCGCTCATCGCTATCGAGGACACCGTTGGACTCTATGGCCGCAAGATCCCTAGACTCGCCCAGACCTATTTCAACAGCAGCAGAGGCTCCCGAGCAAAGGATTGAATCCATTTCTCCCGAAGAAAGAATTACCCCGCCCTTGCTGGTAGCTCCCGAGGGGATGCATTCGGATAGCTCCGCAGCAATGGACTTCGGATCTATTTCTTGAATGGTTAGATCAGTCGAGCAAAGCCGGACTCCGCAGTTTATGTCGAAACCGACCCCTCCCGGAGAAATCGCACCACCATTTTCCCCGAAGTCGATATCCGTGGCGACAACACCTCCAATCGGAAAACCATATCCAAAATGCCAGTCGGCCATAGCCCAAGCCTCCCCAACTATCCCGGGCATTGAGGCGGTGTTGACAAGTTGTGAGGGAGATCTGTCATCGACGCCCTCACCAATATGTGACTCGTCTGCCACCAGAATCGCGTCCGTACGCATACTGCCATGCTTACTAATACGCATTCTTCCGGGACCATCGTTCTCAATGTGCTCCCTCCAAGTGGAATCCATGGGGCCTCCTGACAATCCCCGGCTTTCAACGCGACGCACGTCTGACGACAATCGAATTCAAGTCGAACCCTACAATGCGGAAACGAGGGGCGACACACTGTGACCTTTGGAGATATCGAGATTCCCTTCTGGAAAGAGTCCGGACACCTCCTCCGTAAATGCAGAGTTTCCGGCTTCAGGTTCTGGACCAGGGACGGGGAAAGAGACACTTGCGGAGATACCTCGGACGACCCTTACACATTCATCGGAAACCCGATTATCGGGGGTTTTGAATCGAGGGGGAAGAAGCTCAAGGATGAGATGAGGGAGGTCTTCTTGTCTTTCTTTGAGAAAAGAGAACACTCGAGAATCGACCCTTACCCGGTAATAGCCAGATGGAGGGACGACATTCACCTAACTATAGCAAGCATAGCCGACTTCCAACCTCATGTCACTAGCGGGCAAGTCCCGCCTCCGGAGAACCCACTAACCATCAGCCAGCCCTGTATCAGACTAACTGATGTGGCTGCCGTAGGGAGGTCTGGAAGGCATCTCTCAACATTTGAGATGATGGCCCACCACGCATTCAACAGGCCAAAAGAGGGCGATGTGATATATTGGATAGATCAATGTGTAAGATTCTGTGACGAATTATTGGTCGATACCTTGGGAATCGATCCAGTTTCGATAACATACGTTGAGAACCCTTGGTCAGGAGGGGGCAATGCTGGGCCAGCCCTAGAGGTGATAGTTGGAGGTTTGGAGTTAGCAACGTTGGTCTTCATGAGTCTGGAGGAGGACGACTCGGGTGAAATTGAAATTAAAGGTCAGAGATATAGTGAAATGGATTTGCAAATTATTGACACTGGCTATGGCCTTGAGAGATTCTGCTGGGCAGCTGCCGGAACGCCAACGATATATGAGGCAATATACCCCGAATCAGTAAATTGGCTGAAAAAACTATCCGGATTTGAGAATATCCTATCATCCATGGAAATAGATGTCAACATGGACTCATTGCTAGGGGAACTATCGAGACTAGCCGGGATACTGAATATCGATGTCGGGACGGATGCAGAGGAATTGTATGTCAACCTATCAAGGAGACTCTCAGAAAGCGGGATTTCAGTAACCGTGGAGGAGTTGAAGAGAGTTACTGAGCCCCTCTCGTCAATTTATGCCATACCCGACCACATGCATGCAATTTGCAATATGCTTGGAGATGGATTAGTTCCAAGTAACTCAAAGGCAGGCTACCTATCAAGAATGCTAGCTAGAAGAGTTTGCCGGATGAAGGACTCACTTGCAATCGAAGCCAGCCTGTCCGAACTCGCAGCGCACCACATGGACTGTAACATGGACATGTCCCACTTTGCACAGAGTCGAGAGGGAATTCTGGCGATTCTTGAACTGGAGGAATCAAGGTATCATGAAATGCTGCGCAAGGGCGAGGCAGCGGTCAGAACCGCTCTGAAGGAAACTCCAAGGGACTCCCTTACCGTTGATGACCAGACTCTCTTCAGACTTTCAGAGGAGAGGGGACTCAATCCCGAGATGGTCGTATCCATAGCTAGGGGGATGGGTTGGGAAAATCTCACCGTCAGGGTGGGGTTTTCAGCAGACATGGCCGCAAGAAATGCCAAAATGACCAAGGAAGCTGCGAAGGCAAGAAAGAAGTCAGATATCTTCGTTCTGGAGGACTTCGGAGTAACTTCCGCGGATTATTATGAGGACACCCAATCAACGGAATTCTCAGCCGAGGTTCTGGGTTGCCTAAAACTTTCCAAGGAACAGGTAAGTTCACTTTCCCTCTCATCCGAGGTAAGTGGCTCCCCAACTCACGCTATAATCCTCGATAGCACTCTTTTCTACCCGGAAGGAGGAGGGCAATTGGGCGACCAGGGGGTCCTGCAGCAGGGAGGAGTTTCTGCAAGGGTTTTGGATACTAGGGTACAGAATGGCATTGTAATGCATCTTACAGATACAGGGTTAGATGTTGGTGCGATCAGGGGCGAGGTTGATTGGACTAGAAGAAAGCAGCTAATGGACCATCACACGGCAATTCACATAGTCGGGGGCGCATCTAGGGAATTACTCGGCCCACATGTTTGGCAAGCAGGATCTAGCAAGGGTGCTAGGTATGCACGCCTAGATATCACACACTATTCCAGGCTTTCAAGGGAGGAACTCGACAAAATAGAAGATAGAGCTAACGAGGTAGTCTCGTCTAATCTGGGAATAGAGAAGATTCTCTTGGACAGATCAGAAGCGGACACAAGCTTTGGGTTCGAGATTTATCAGGGCGGCCCTCCAAAACACCAGGAGATTAGAATCATCAAAATAGGCGACTTCGACACCCAAGCATGCGGTGGAACGCATCATGATAATGCGGGAGATGTAGGCGAATTGCGAATTATCAGGTCCAGTCAGGTACAAGACGGGGTGGAGCGTCTGCAAGTCGTGGCGGGAGAGACATCGAGGGAGCATGCCCGGCGGCAGGAGAGGATTTTGGATGAGGCATCTCAGACTCTTGGGGTGCAACCGGAAGACCTGCCAAGGGCAGTCAGCCGATTCTTCGAGGAGTGGAAATCCCAGCAAAAGAAAATCGAGTCATTAGAGGCTGAGTTGGTAAGAGTACGAACGTCAGGAGGCGGAGATGAGGCAGTCGAGATTGATGGTGTCAGGTACATTCTGATGGAAGTAGTAGGGGGTCAGAAGCAGATGATGGGAATGCTCACACAACTTACTCGGGACCATTCTAAACCAACATTGGCAATTTTGGCAAGTAGGGATGGCGGCGGGAAGATAATCATCGCATGCACAGAAGGAACCATTGCAGCCGACAAACACAATGCCACTGAGATTCTCAATGAGATAGCAATTCACATCGAAGGAGGGGGAGGTGGCCGCCCAACCATGGCCCAGGGAGGGGGGTCCAATCCAGATGGAATACCCGCGGCCCTAGATGCCGCTCGCGAGTTGCTTGGGTTGTGAGATCATGGTTGAGAAGGTCGATGTCTCTTCCCGTGCCGCTGCAATTGAATACGCAATTCGTGATGTGGTCGTCCCTGCAGTCGAACTGGAGAAGAAAGGTCACGATATTATCAGACTCAACATCGGTGACCCGCTTGCATACGAGGGATTGCCAACTCCCGAACACATGATCTCTGCGTACAAGCGCGCGCTAGACTCCCAAGACAATGGATACGGCCCCTCGTATGGACTACCAGAACTTCGCCAGGCAATCTCCGTATCTGAGAGTGGGAAGGGATGGCCCTGCTCCGAAGATGATGTCTACGTCACTCATGGAGTTACCGAGGCACTCCAGATAATATTTGCAGCCTTCCTCGAAGAGGGCACCAAAGTTCTAGCTCCAGGGCCGCACTACCCACCATACATGGCCTACCCACAGATGTACGGTGCGTCAACTATCGAGTATCGACTCGATCCGAATGACGGATGGCGCCTCGACTTAGATGACATTCGATCCAAGATGGACAGTAGCGTCCGCCTTCTTGTCCTGATTAATCCCAATAATCCAACAGGAAACGTTGCGACAGCTTCTGAGATAGATGCCTTGCTAGAAATAGCAAGCGACTATCCACAATGCACGATTATTGCTGACGAGATATACGACGGACTAGACTTCACCGGAACTCTTTGCTCGGCAGCGTCACGTTCAAACAGCGTACCTGTGATCGCCCTCAATGGGGTTTCCAAAGTATACTTCGCACCCGGGTGGCGTATTGGTTACATGGCCTGGCATGACCCCGAGGACAGACTTTCCTTGGTGAGGGATGGCGTCGAGCGTCTGCTACGAAGTCGTCTCTGTGCATCGACTCCCGCTCAACATGGCTTCCTAGCAGGACTAACGGAGGGGCATGGTTGGTTGGACGCACATCGCGAGCGTGTCAAGCAGAGGTTGGACTATTGCATCAGAAGGATAGAAGCAATCGACGGTCTTGAGTGTGAGGTCCCGGGAGGGGCATTCTACCTCTTCGTTAGAATCGAGGATGAGGTAATTTCCGACAAACAATGGGTCTTAGATCTGCTTCATCAACATCACGTTCTCGTAGTCCATGGTTCAGGATTCTCTCCCGAGTTCGGCAGTGGGCACTTTCGTATGGTATGCCTCCCCCATGAGGAGGTTCTTGCAGATGCTTTTGACAGAATAGAGTCATTCTTAGGTGCCTGAAAATGGGGCTTTTTGACTTCCTAAATTCCGCTTCCAAATCATCAACAACTCCAGAAGATGATGTAATCGGTCGCTGGGAATTCTTAGGTGGGGTCTGCAGGGATGCCCTGAGGGGCAGAAATGAGATTGCATGGAGAACGGGTTCGGCATGGTTCGAGTTGTGGTTCCAAGGCCTGGAAAGAAGGGCCGCCCAAAGTCTTGGGAGACGCCTAGCGCATGCCGCAGTCGAACACGAGGAGTATATGTTGAGCCTAGGTGGAAAAAACCCTCCCAAGGGCAGAAATCCCGACTCATGGAATTATTCTAGAATGCTCTGGGAAACTAGTGGCTTCGGGAGATTCAGTCTATTGGAGGACGGCGATGAGACACTGTTATTCGTAGAAAAACCGGCATCTGTCCCAATTTGTGCTGGAATCATTGCTGCCTCCTGGGAGGAATCTACCGGCAAGAGGCACAGATTCCTCTGGAATGAGGGGGCTGAGGGGGGGCTCGTTGTAACAATGTCACTAGATGAGACAAATATTCCCAAACCGGACCCATTAGACTCAGATTGGTACCGAGCCAACATGGAGGCAACTAGCGATGGGAAATTGAGTGATGGAAATTGGCAGGATCTGAGGGTCGACTCCCCTGGCCAGTGGTCAATAATGGGCGAGAGGCGGATGTTTCTCCACTTGGACTTGTTACAGCGTTTCGAGGAGTACTGCCTACCATACATGAATGGGATTCATGAGGGGAGGTCAGAATGCTACGATTGGAATGGGATAGATGTTCGACGCTCTGACTGGTGGACCGCAGCGGCTGACTCAGCAAGGGAGAGATTTGTCTCAGAGGGGCATCACGTACTCATCCGTGATCATTCGGACTGGCCGCAGATAGTCCAAAGACACCTTTCAAGACACGGCCTCGGGGAAGCAGAGTCGGCCTTACCTGTGGGGGACAAAGGCGGCGTTAGACTGTCATTCTCTTCGATGTTCCACCCTGCTATATCGGGAGGGATATTGCTGGGTTGCTGGGAGAGGGCATTCGGAAGAAATGGCAAGGTTTTGACGCTCCAGGTGGATGGCAAAATGACAATCGAAATACTCCCTTCGAGAGAGATTTCCTGATTCGCCCTCTGCACCCCTTCGGTGAAACGTTATATCCGTCCCCAATGTCAAAGGGTCGGCCCCCTAAGGGGCCGAGGCGTTCCAATGGCTATGAATCACAACCAATATGCCGTTACGGCCATCGTTGCAACACTTTGCCTTGCGGGAATTTACACCATTATCGGGGCAGGACTTTCAACTACCGAATCAGGAGGATTCAACCCAGCCGGCTCGGACATAGACATGTCTGGAAATTCAGGCGAAGGCGGAATCGATACCGATGGCGACGGAATTTCCGACAGGATGGAGATGACCCTCTACGGGACTGACTGGAGAACCGCTGATACCGATGATGATGGCTTGAGTGATGGTTGGGAGGTCCGTAACGGACTCGACCCATTGGATAACGGGCTGCCCGCTGACTCAGAAATACCATTCGACTCAACCGACAATGAGGACGACACCGGTGAGCAAAACGAGACTTTCCCAAATCCGGATAACGGGCCATACGGCGATCCCGACAGGGATGGCCTGACCAATACTGAGGAAGCTGCACTGGGTACCAAGCCAATGGACAGTGACTCCGACGACGACGGACTCAATGACAAGTGGGAATCAACATACGTCCACGAAATCGACACTCCTGCCGGTGTTCTCAGGCTATTGGACCCGCTTAATGCTAACAGGGACTGCTATTTCCTAACTCCAGATGGGACGATCAACAGCCAAGGTCCAGAGATGAGGGAGCAGATTAGGAACGAACTCACCAATGCTGAATACGCACTGGTTTCCAACGCAGATGACGAGATCTCCTGCGATGCCGCCCTCGATCTTGAACAACCCACTCCGGATGGGCTGAGAAACTTCATCGAAGAGCGGTACGACACCAATCCCTTGGAGGAGGACAGCGATGGTGATTTGATTGCAGACCGACACGAGATCGCATTCGGATACATTGATCTGGGGGTGCATTGCGGGGTCCCAGTTTTCGGAACCCTCACTTTACAGGCACCTTACACCGAGTTCATGAGCGGACCCGGGGACCTAACATGGTTCGAACAGGACATGGACGGAGATGGAAGGTTGAATGGCCCGGGCGACTGGGATACCGATGGAGACGGGATGCCTGATGGCTTCGAGTACTGCTATGGAACACTACTAGATCCAGCCAATGCAACTGACGCATATGGTGACAATGACGAGGACGGCCTGAACAATGTCGAGGAGTATGAGGTGGCATACACATGGGGCCCATCCAACTTCACCAGCCCATTGGATCCAGACACTGATAATGACGAGATGCCTGATGGATGGGAGTACCTGAATGGAATTCATCCGAACGATGGCAGCAACGCAGACGAGGACCCAGATTTCGATGGATATGACGCGGATGGGGACGGAGCGGTTAGGTATGACGAGATGGTGGGTGTATCCACAGTTCAGGCAATAATGGTAGAGGTGGGGGACTTCGTCCAGGTCAACAACACTGTCCTATATGTCAGAACAGTTCAGGACAGCGAGTACGTGAACATACCAATCAAGACCCAGACAGCTGGATGGGTGTATCACATCGAGGTCTCTGTAGGACAGGAAGTCACTAGTAGGCTTCAGGACCTGGTAATCGTAGTTGAGGAAGGAGAGCGTTTCACCAACTTGGACGAGTACAACGCCCGAGACCGCGACGGCGATGGGCTTGTAGATGGCCGTTCAACAGACCCGCTTTCCCCAGATACCGACAATGATGGTCTAATAGATGGGATAGAGGTCATAGGTTGGACGATTAGGATCGTAGATCACGGAGTCAGGGATGTCATAGTAAGGAGCGATCCCGGCGCATACGATACGGATAGAGATGGCCTTTCCGATTCGATGGAATACTACACCACATTCACCAATGCAACAGACAGCGACACAGATTCCGACGGCTTGGAGGACTTCACCGAAGCAATGGATGGATTTGTCTGGAACGGTTCTGTCTACTTCACCAATGCCTCTGCCTTCGACACCGATAACGATGGCCTCCAAGATGGGGAAGAAGTAATCGATGGAGCCGATCAGTACATCACCCATGCAAACAACGCAGATAGCGATGGTGATGGACTAAACGATGGCGGAGAGGTACTCTATGTGCCCCGTCCTTGGCAGCAGCCAACGAACCCCCTCAACAACGATACAGATGGGGACATGCAGCCTGATGGTTGGGAGATGCAGGTATTCTCAGTCCAGCAAAATACGAACAGCCACAGCCTCTGGGTTGTCACCGACTGGTGGCTACCTCCGGGATGCGATTCAATAGTCGAGTGTGGTCTAGGCCCGGGGGGATGGGTTTGGAGCAACTACCTAACGGGATTCTCAACATCAGGGGATCGCGACGGGGACGGGCAGATGGACCCCAAGTACTTCCTGTGGGAGATGAACATCTCAGGATTCAATATTCCTGCCGAGGGGAGGTGGGCACTCGATCCATCCTATGGTTCAATGCCCGACTCAGCATTCGATATTGACAACGACACACTCCTCAATGCTATGGAGGCACCAGACAGGTGGGATACCAACCCTGTCGATGATGACACTGATGGAGACAAACTTCCCGACGGGTGGGAGGTAACCTACTCGGAGGAGGCACTTATGAGCGGACTCGTGGACAACTACACCCTTACTGCCCTCGGAGCCAGGGGCCCGATGGATCCGAGGATGCCAGACTCCGATCTCAATGGGGTTGATGACGGGCAACAGGATTTCGATGGTGACGGACTTAATCGGACCCATCTAATGAATCGCTACTGTCCGGGATGGAACAACCCTCAGAACTCTGAATGCCACATTGACCCACAGACAAGCGAGGGAGAGAGGTTCTACAACGACCTCGAGAATTATACGAACTTCGAGGAGTTCCAGAATGGCACTAACCCAGTGAACCCAGATACCGACGGCGATATTTGGGAGGATGGCTCGGAAGTCTACCACCAGGACCAGGATGACGACTCTATGTGGGCCGGATGGGAGTATTACTTCGGATTCGATCCATTCGATCCAGCCGACTCAAACGTGGATTCCGATGGGGACGGATTCACCAATAAGTGCGAGAATAAGTGGAACACACACCCCAAGGACCCGACCAGCTTCCCTTCTCAAGGGGAGCTTTGCGACTCATTCTCATGACCGCGCCGTTCATTGCGTAGCCCTTACTGGGAGTATCGATAGGATGTCATGGTGGATCCTCCCTACTACTGCCGACATCGGCATCCGCGCTTTCTCAAGCAGCCCTGAGAGGGCGATAGCCGAGGCGACTATGGGCATGCAGTCAATCCAGATGTCCGAGTTGGGCATGGCTTCCGCGAACTCGCTACCTCGCAATACCGGAACATGGGTCGTGAATATGGGGGGGGATGATATTCAGAGGGGAATGGTCAGGTGGATGGAGGAGGTCCTCTACAGGTGCGACGGCGAGAGTCAGTGGCTGGTCGACAATTCGATTTCAATAACTGACGGGGAAATAGCTGCACAGGTTTCCTGGGTCGACTCAGATTTGGTTGAGCGGGAGATCGAGGTGAAGGCAGTAACAATGCACGAGCTCCTACTGAGGGAGGTCGTAGAGGGAGAGGTATTGGCAGGAGTGGGGAATGACATACCGTCATTCGAAGGGCCCGGATGGGTCGCGCAAGTGGTCCTGGACGTGTAGGGTCACTCATCCACGTTGAATCTCTGGTAGACCTCGTTGGTTGTCTGCGTCACTCTGATGAATGTGGTGCATTTGGGAAGGTCCTTGATCCTCCTCGCACCAACGTAAGAGCATGCAGACCGCACTCCTCCAAGTATGGACTGAATCGTGTCCTCCAGTGAACCCTTGTAGGGGACTCTAACTTCCTTGCCTTCCGGTGCCCTGTGCTTTGCCACTTCTCCATAGTACTCCTCCATTGCCTTGGCGGACGACATGCCGTAGAACGACTTGTACTTCTTACCGTTGTCAGACTCAACAAGCTCTCCTCCCGACTCGTCATGACCTGCAAACATGCCTCCAAGCATAACGAAATCAGCCCCGGCTGCGAAGGCCTTGGCCACATCTCCGGGCGAAGAGCAACCACCGTCTGCCATGACATGCCCCCCCAGTCCGTGAGCTGCATCAGCGCACTCTGATATCGCCGAGAGTTGAGGGTACCCCACTCCTGCGACCTTCCTGGTGGTGCATACTGAGCCCGGGCCAATTCCCACCTTGACAACATCAGCGCCTGCTAGAATCAGGGCCTCGGTCATCTCCCTCGTGGCAACGTTACCAGCTATGACAATTGAATCAGGAAAACCTTCGCGTACACTCTTGATGAAGTCCAAGAAGACCTCCCTGTAACCATTGGCCACATCCACGCAAATCATGGAAGTCCCCTCATTTGTTGACATCTTCCTCCTCAGGAGGTCGAAGCTGTCCTCGGTTGATCCACAAGTGATCGCCACGAAAGACGGGTCGACACCATCGGACCAAGCGTTCTCGTACTCCTTCGTCGAGTAGAACTTCTGCAGGCATGTAAGCATCCTGTGTTCTTGCAAGACCTTGGCTATCTCGAATAGCCCAGTCGTGTCCATGTTGGCAGCAACTATGGGGACACCGGTCCATATGGTGTCCGTGTGCCTGAATTTGAACTCCCTTACAAGGGTAACATCGGATCTAGAAACCAGCGTACTGCGCTTAGGTCTAATCAGCACATCATCAAAAGTAAGCTTCACATCGTGCTCTACACGCATCAGAACCTTACTACTCCAACGAAGGAGTGCTTAAGACCGTTATGACCGATTAAGGACCTCTATTTTCACCCAATTATGGGGCCTGGATTGTCCCAGTAGAACCACAACTGTCGCCCTCTTTCCTCACTGTATGAGGTGAAGTACAACTTGTCATCGAAGTTGAAGTACCGATTGGGCCAACTGCTGTCACTGCCTGGAACGATGTCTATCACTAGCTCAGTTCCATTTGTGGTCCCATTAGTCCTCCACAATTCGGTCCCATGCTGCCCTCCGTCGTCGGCTGTGAAATACAGTCTATCGCCATGGACTATCACTAGCTCTTCGTGGAAGACGTCAGGAGTCCAGTGGAAGCTGTCGTTGCTTCCGGGGTTTATGTCCATCAACATGTAAGTCCCATCAGTCGTTCCATCACTCCTCCAGAGCTCCCTGCCATGATCCTCTGTGTATGCCATGAAGTAGAGGGTTCCGTCCATTACCCTAAGCCAGTTGGGAGAGCTAGAGCCGTTGGTGTTGATGTCCTTGACCATGAATGTCCCATCCTCGGTACTGTCCGAAACCCATAGCTCCCGGCCATTCTCCCCATCATCAGCCGTAAAGAAGAGATTGCTGCCAAGCTTGGTCAACTCCTGAGGGCTACTTCCGTTTGTACCTGGGTTTATGTCTTTCACAACAACGGTGTTGAATGTGTTCCCAAGGCTGTAGTGGAGCTCTTGGCCATTTGTGCCATTATCTGCCGATAGGTACACTCCCTGGCCCACCGATGTCAGATGCATTGGATTGCTCCCACTGGTGCCCTCATTGATGTCCTTGACCAGGAAAAGACCACCTCCGACATTCATCCCATATCGATAAAGCTCCCTTCCGTAACTATCGGTTCGAGCTGTGAACCAGATTGTATTGCCCTTCATTATCAGGTCCCTGGGAATGCCCCCCTTGTCGTCCATGCAGCAATAATCACCGTTGTTCCAAGATTTGTCCTCCGGAACCATGTTCACTAGCATGTACGTGCCGACATCAGTGCCGTCTGTTATCCAAAGCTCCTCTCCAGAAGCAGGATCGAATGCCTGATTGCAATAGTCTCCCACGCAGATCGCCTGAACGATTGTGTAGAGTAGTCTGTCCGGAGTGAAACCGTTAGACGGTATCACCATCAGGTTACTGGGTCCGGAGTAGTCAAAATCAGAATCTGGATGATTGTAGTCCCAACCAATCCACTGGTCCCTGATTCGGTATGTCCCATCCTCGGTCCCGTCACTGATGAACACATGTGGGAAATTTACACCCGGGTTAGAGTCAAAAGCAGTGAAGAATATTTTATTGTTCCCAGCCACAATTTCCGGAACAAAACACTCAGTAGGATCAGGCCAGCACATTTGATGTATGCTCCCATAATTTTCACAATTTTCAGTCTCTTCCCCCGTCTCTGGATCAGTGGCTGGAGTGCACTCTTCTTCCCGTACGTCTTTGACCATGTATGTGCCACCAACGGACCCATCACTACGCCATAACTCCCAACCATGTACCCCATCATCAGCGGAGAAGTATAGCACCCCTCCCATCTCTACGAATAGGGCAGGCCCCCAATCACGACTATCGCCAGCCTGTACGCCTGATACCATGCCACTATCTCCGGGGCACTCGCCCACTGTGAATTGGACCTCATCGTAGTTCACTCTGCCGTCACCGGGAGAGGCCGCTCCCGCCCCATCATCGTATCCGACTGCCATCTCTACCCCAGGGTTGTCTTGCGGGCATGAGTCAATTCGCTCCTTGATTTCGTAAGTAAGGGCACCCATCGTGCTTTGGAGGGCGGTGATCATAGTCTCCAAGGAATGTATCTCATCGTTCTTTATGGACATCATCTCCTCGAGGCTCGAAATCTGGTAGTCCGCATTTGCAAGCTCTGCTGTAAGGTTGGATATTTCGCCCTGTAGGTAATCAATAGTTGACTGGTCAGAAGGATCAGTGGAATTCAGTTGTTCCTGCGCATCAGATAGCTGGGATTCGAGTGACTCCCTGAGGCTATCGGAAATTTCGAGCTGCTCCTGCAACTCTAAAATTGAGTCTTCCGCCATGCTCAACTGAGAAGCGGCTTCACTCAGGGTCGCATCAAGTGCTAGTACCTGCTCGTTTGCTTCATCTAGATCGGCAGTCAGGTTGGATATCTCCGATTGTAACTCTGAATCATCTTCTCCTCCGCTAGAATCTTGACCAGCGCATCCAGACATCGTTGAAGCAACTAATAAGAGCATCATCAGTACTGCAATTAATCTCATAAATCCTCTAAATCGATTTGGCTATTAAAAGTTCTACACTGCTTCACTGGAGCCATATTGGTGCTCGTGCCGGGATTTGAACCCGGGTCGTCGCCTCGAGAGGGCGACATGATGGACCGAACTACACCACACGAGCGTGTGTCTCGGCCACAAGCGTCGCATATTTGAAAACAGTGGCTGACTCCATATTCACAATCATTTCACTTTCACTTTCATCTTTCGCCTGTTGCCTTTATTCATATGCAAAACGTCCTGACAGGGAATCATGAACCGAGCAGTAAACACGAGTAACGGGGTTTTCTACAGGATGAGGCCAGAGCCATCAAGGATAGTTCCATTGTCCTCCCTCAAACCCACTGTTGCCGAGGAAACAAGAACGAACGACTCGGGGCTGGTGAACAGCTCCGGGAGAGAAAATGGCAAACCCTTGTGGGAGCCACTACCACCACTCTGCACGCCTGTAGAAGTCAGCCCATCATCCTGGGAAGGACTCAGATCAAGGATGCTTGCTAGTGTGGTGATCGCTGAGGCGGTGGCCTGATGTCACGGACCAAAAGGCTGAGGGAGGAGGTCAGGAATCTTCTCGAGGAGAATGGCACTGCCAACACGGTCGAGATTTTCGACCATCTGAATGAGCGTTTCAGATGGGGTGCCACTATGAATCAGGTTGGAAATATAATGGCGAAGGACTCCAGATTCGACAAAGTGGGCCATGTCAGGGGCCAGTTCAGGGGCAGTGTGTACACTGTTTGCGTATGGGGGCTGCGTACCAGTGAAGCCCTTGTCCAAGCCGCTTGATGGGGAATAAGTCAAGTCCCCGACTCCCGACAGACGTGCATGGGCGGCACAGGCATCGGTTCTGAATGGCTGACTCTTTTCAGAATCGGCAATACTTTCACAGGTGTCGTAGGGGTCATTCTGGGTGCTATTGTCGCACTTGGGGGGGTTCCTTCTGGGGATTATGCAGTAATCACAGCGTTACAGGCCACCTCGGTCCTCTGCTTCATGGCATCATGGAACGCTCTGAATGACATATTCGATCTTGACATAGATAGGGTAAACCGCCCAGACAGGCCCCTGCCAAGTGGGGCCATTAGCCTTAGAAACGCTAAAATTGCAACATCTATGATGATGCTAACATCATCGGTTTGCATGTTTCTAGCGTGGCTCACCGTGCATTCTATGGGGAATGAATTTGGCGAATGGCTCCCTTCCTTGTTGATATGGCTGGTAGCACTATTCTTGCTTGCTAACTACGAGTTCCCAAATAGCCTCAGATTGAAGGACAGGGGACTACCTGGAAACATTGCAATCAGCGTATCCGTTGGACTGGTGGTAGTTTTCGGTGCCGCAGGAGTTCTTCAGCCATACAATCAAAGGGCTTGGGCGTTATTCCTCGTAGGCGTCTTCTACAATACCTCTCGAGAGGTTGTAAAAGATATTGAGGACATGGATGGAGACGAGGGCAGAAACACCCTAGCTATGAGACTGGGGGCTGATTCTGCTAGGACCGTCTCCTGGGTCCTATCCTTGGCCGCCTTGGCCGCCGTGATAATGCCCTTTGCGCTGGAGGTATTCACACCACTACATGTCGTATTCACAATACCTGCGGTAATCTCCCTCATGATGGTTAAATCAAAGTTGTTAATGGGCGAAGATAATGCCGCTTCTAGCCTTCTCAAGAGGTCCATGATGCTCTGCTTAGCTGCATTCCTTTGCAGCTCCATTATAGGATGATTAACTAAGCTCTAGGTATGTATCCCAAGCAGCCCTATTGCACATCATGGTCAATAGGGACATTTGAGCCCACATTCTATTCTCCGCCTGATCAAAGACGACGCTATTGGCGGAGTCAACAACGCCATCAGTCACCTCCTCTCCCCTATGTGCTGGAAGGCAGTGCATGAATAGGTAGTCAGGGTGAGCGTGAGAAACAAGCTCCTCATTGACTTGGAAACCATTGAAATCAGCAAATTTACCATCTATATTCTCCTCGCCCATCGAAACAAAAACATCGGTGTATACCACTCCTGCACCAGAAACTGCCTCAATCGGGTCATTCGTACCAACTATGCTAGCACCTGTCCTCTCTGCAATTGAAGATGCCCTGCTCACAACTTCTGAATCGGGCTCATATCCCTTGGGAGTGGCGTACTTGATATCATGCCCAAGGGAAACTCCTGCCAGCATAAGATCGTGGAGGACATTGTTGCCATCGCCAACCCATGCAATATGTCCCTTGACCGAATCTCCACGTTCTGTTACGGTCATCAAGTCAGCAGCTGCTTGACAAGGGTGATGCATATCTGAAAGTGCATTGATCACAGGTACAGACGCGTGTTTTGCCAATTCCGCCACATCGGCATGCCCAAAGCACCGGTATGTAATACCATCAAGAAATCTGGAAAGAACCGCTGCGGTGTCAGCTATAGACTCACTCTTGCCGAGTTGGATGTCATTGGAAAGAAGAGTCAATGGTTGTCCACCAAGCTTTCGGACACCCACTTCAAACGAAACCCTGGTCCTAGTTGATGGTTTTTCATATATCGAGCCAATGGACATGCCATCAAGGGGCTTGAAATCATCTGCAAAGCCATCATCATTCTTGTACCTGATAGCCCACTCAATAATGTCGGATAACTCATCTTCAAAGTCGTCTATGGATAGCAGATCTCGCTTAATGTCGCTCATGCTCTATGTCCCCCGCAAAACCGTCTCTTGTATCTGCCATAGCCCCGTACACCGTCTGAACGAAGGTCAAGACATCTGCCAAACCCTCTTCTTCCTCACTAGACAATGGGATGAGGCCAGGTTGTATGGAGGCATGTTGCATCATCCTCAATTGCCCAATTGCGAACTCGGCTCTTTGACTCCCAGCACCATGGCCCATTGATTGATCCGCAGACTCAGCGTATAGTGCCGCTTCGAGGGCCCCTAGATTCTCACCCCACTCCACAATCTTCTCAAGAACTTCAGGCTCCAGTAAGTCTGCCTTGGAAAGGAAGTTAGCTGTTGGCAGACCGAGTCTGAAGTGCACTATAGATGATAGAAGCATTTGTGAAACAAAACCGCTAGGTGTCTGTGAAAGCATAGGATCGAAGAGAAATGCCAAGCATGCCCTTCCCTGTCCTAAGACCTCCACAAGATGGCTAGATGCCTCTCTAAATGCAAAAAGCTCGACCTGTCCCGGAGTGTCAATAACCATGATGTCGCCAGCCAACCCGTCTAATTCTTCATGGATGTCGATGGCTTGGGCAGCCACTAAGTCAGCAGCAAGAATCTGTGCACCATTCGGACCCAAATCATACTCGTCCATAACCTCTGAGAGAGAAATCAGATCCCTTACGTCGAACTCCGGGTCATAGTGTACTCTTTCTGCCCCCGGATCTAGATTAATCGTCAGAGCTTCGACTTCAAGAAATCTGGCCCATCTTTGGAACGCGGTGACGAGAGAACTCTTGCCGGCTCCTGCGGTGCCGACGACGAATAACACTGGGGGCGCGGTCCCATCCATGGTCTCATTACCAATCCCGAGGGCATAAGGACTTGATGATTCCTCTAGAATTGAGTAGATTGGGGACAAGCAACCGTTATACCAACTGCTGCCACGTCTCGGTCTACCTTCGAAGGGGGAGAGCCATGTCAGAACAACCACCGCCCCTGCCTCCCGGTTTCCCAATGCCCCCTCCACCCCCTCCCGGCTTCGAGAAAGATGACAACGAGGAGGAATCATCAAAGCTAGTTGCTTCAGAGGAATTACCAATATCTGTTCAAGACAACTCTAGGGAGCTAATTGACGAGATAATTTCATCTTCGTCAAATGTAATAGAAGTTACATCTGGCGATGCCAGCGAATCCGAGCCCCCTCTCTCTCCGAGCCCCGACTCCCCCCCGCCCCCACCGGGGCTTGACGTCCCTCCCCCTCCGCCCTCACCGGGGCTTGACGTCCCTCCCCCTCCGCCCCCTCCAGGACTTGACCTGGAAATCCCCGCAAGCGAAGAAGAGTCCCTGTCTGACTCGCTCGCAGCCCTGGAGGCACTCGATGAAGAGACTGACGATGAAGGCCATATCTGGGAGGATGAGTCCGAGTTCCAGTCAGAACTCGACCAACTGATTGGCGAAGAAGAACTGCCAATCAAACCAGTATCCACATCCCCGCACCATCTGAGGTCGGCCTCTGAGATCGACTCAATTCCAGGCGACAAACTTCACGCTACTCTAAGCGAGGTTGAAGAATCAACACTTAATCCAGATGGAAGTATCAGGAGTCAATCTATAGAAGGGGAACTAATTCTTAGGAACTCTAGTCGCAAAGATAGGGCATGGGACATATCTGTCTCCCTGTCCGAATTCGAGTCTACTGACATTGGGGGCCCTATGGTTACAGTCAGAGAATTAGAGGCTACAGAAGAGACAGTAATACCATATCTTGCAAATGGCCCCAGAATGCTCGTACTGAGCGAGAAGATCGATACCGAATCAGAGAGGGAACAGGAATCAAGCCTCTCTCTGGTGTTCTCTGAGGATAAGCAGGAGATCGAGGTCGTCCTCAAGGTCGAGAATGCCTCTACTGTCCCACTAACTGGTGTGGAAGTGACTCGTACATTTCCTAGTAATTTCGAGATCCCAGAGGGCCCTGAATATAGTGTCGAGGAGTCTTCATTGTCATGGACAGTGGGGAGACTTGCCGTGGGTCAGAGTCAGACTTTGGAATTGACTCCAACCGTCCTAACCAGTGACATCGAGAAGATTCCAGCAGGAATAGCGACTGCCACATATTCGGCAGACTCTACAGTTTCCAGAATAAACTTCGAGAAGGTCTCCGCAAGAAGTCGGGCCGCTCCCTTCGTAACGCCTCAAGAAGACGACAGGCCCGGAATCTGGCATAGCAAATTCGTATTTGAGAATAAATCGTCATTCGTAGTCACGCTTTCGGATATTACAGTGGTTCTCGCCGGGAGGGAGGAACCAATACTGGATGCATCTGATTTGAGAGTTGACCTACCTCCAGAGGGAAGTTGGGATTCTATGGTTAAGACCGTGAAATCGGAAGATCAGCCAAGATTCACATTCCCGACTCTCTCATATTCAATATTGCCACGGGCCTCTGCAATTTCAAGGGGAGAAGTGACTCTGAAGGAACAGAAACTTACTGTTCTGGATGCTGAGATACTGAAGAAATTTGACAAATCGAGAATCAGGTCATTCGTTGGATCAGACGTGGAAGCTACAATTACTATTGAGAACAAAGGATCAGCCACAATAAACGTCATGAGGCTAATGGACGATATACCCGGGGTTTTCTCCCCCCCTTCTAGCGATTCAATAAATATAGAGATGGGCGGATCAGAGTTAAATGAAGACCAATTCAGAGTTGAGGTGGTCAATGGCATTCAGTTGGAAGAGAAGATGATTTCACCCGACGGCCCCGGACACTCACTAAGAATTACTGTGGGTACCTCGGCACCATTGGGTCTACAGCCAGGCAAGACGCTAGTCATTAGATACCCACTTCATGCTTCTGAGCCATCAAAGGAAAATGGTACTCTCGCAGCTCCCGCAAGGGCTGACTTCAGTGCTGAGAGATTCGGACCCGTTGCAACTAGGACCGTGATTAGACCGCCCCAGATCAGCATCATTCACAGAAGGAGGAGTTTCACAACAGGGAAGGAAGTCTATCCAGGAGGGGGCCAAGGACGTTATGAGATACTCTTAGTTTTCCAGAATAACTCAGACAGTGCTCTTGATGATCTGGCCCTTCATGATGTGGTTCCCGGAACATTCTCGCTTGAGAGTTCCAATGTAAAGTCTAGTACCAGGGGGGAAAGGGATGCCTCTTACACCAAGGAGCCAGCAAGAGAGGGAACTCACATTACTTGGAAGGTCGGGAGAATAGAGAAGGGAGAGAGAATCACCGTCCAGTATGAGATTCAAGGGGATCCAGAATCTGAGTACAAGGTCTCAGATGCTCAAGATTACCATGGTGCGACATTCGGTGACGAGGTGGACGATGAACCAAATCTTCCAGAATGGGCCGAGGCGAAGAAACCAGGGGCATTGCCAGAGATACCAATCCCGGAGCC